>ERZ779890.2123-NODE-2123-length-19326-cov-2.911369_pt1 | contig 19326 bp, 20 predicted proteins | sample MGYA00511553_ERZ779890 | MGnify/ENA primary metagenome ERZ779890 (study PRJEB29588, sample SAMEA2152064) | human gut metagenome | biome: human gut; feature: human-associated habitat; material: faeces | place: Denmark | collected 2008/2010 ... | reverse complement strand
CTACTAGTAGTTTATATTTGTCAACAACTACCTTGACCAAAATTTCGCCGCCCGCCGGCCGCTGCAAAAAAATTCTGGATTTTTGCAACAAAATCAATTATATATTATATTTGGTTGAACTGCCTGAATTGTCAGCTTCGTATGGAGGAGAGCGCAGAATGACTGAAAACACGATTACCTGTACCGATTTTTATTCCCTTGAAGAAAACATCATTCGCAACTTTACGGCCAACAACAAACTTGATGTTCTGGCTCATACGCTCAAAGTCAGGGACAATGCCCTGATTCTGGCCAGAAAATACGTCATCGACTATGAACAGGCCAAAAACGCCGCACTTCTCCACGACATCAGCACCCTCATTCCTGTTGAAAATTACCTTTCTATCGCCGAAGCGCTTGATTTGGAAATTTTTCCCGCAGAAAGGGAAATTCCGTCACTTCTTCATCAGCGGATTTCGCGCATCGTCGCCGTCGAAACCTTCAACGTGGTCGACAAGGAAGTTCTGAATGCCGTCAACTGCCACACCACGCTTCGCCGAGGCGCCACACCGCTGGACAAGCTGCTTTTTCTGGCCGACAAACTCAGCCGCGAGGGCAAAGGCACCCCCGCCTACATGCCTCTCGTTCGCAAAGCGGCCGAGGTTTCGCTGGACAACGCCGTCAAATGCTACTTTGAAAACCTTATGCTCAACAAAGATTCGCTGCAGGTCATGCATCCGTGGCTGTCGGAAGCCTGGGAAGAAATCCGCGGCTGATTTTGCGTCCGGCTTGTTTAATTATCCGAAATCGCGCTTATATTTCTCTGTAATCAACCAACTGCAAAGGAGAATAAAATGACTCTGGCTCATGCGATTTTTGCCGCCGGCTGTTTTTGGGGCGTCCAGGCAGCCTTCGATGCCGTTCCCGGCGTCTGGTCAACCAGAGTCGGTTATACCGGCGGTTCTGCGGTAAATCCGTCTTACGAACAGGTATGCCGGGGCAATACCGGACATGCCGAAGCCGTCGAAATCGCTTATGACCCGGAACAGATAAGTTATGACGAGTTGCTCGACGTTTTTTTCAGCATCCACAATCCGACCACCCGGGACCGTCAGGGTCCTGACATCGGACATCAATACCGATCCGCCGTATTTTACCTTAATGCCGGACAAAAAGAGGCCGCCGTTGCCAAAATACTGGAACTCAACCGTTCCGGAAAATTTCCGGCACCAATCGTTACCGAAATCGTTCCGGCCAAAACTTTCTACCCGGCCGAAGACTATCATCAGGACTACTTGAAAAAACAAGGGCTGAAAACCTGCGGCTCAAACGATATGCGTATGGAAGAAGAAGAGGAAGAAGAGACGGACAATGAACAGGAATGGAAAAGGAAACTGACGCCGCTTCAGTATGACGTTCTGCGCCGCAAAGGCACCGAACGACCGTTCACAGGCAGATACTACCGCTTTGACGAAGACGGAACCTACAGCTGCGCCGCCTGCGGCAACCCGATTTTCATGTCTCAGGACAAATTCGATTCCGGCTGCGGCTGGCCAAGCTTTGACAAAGCCATCCCCGGCCACGTAAAATTTACCCCGGACTTCAGCCATGGCATGGAACGCATTGAGGTAACCTGTGCCCGCTGCGGTTCGCACCTCGGACACGTATTTGAAGACGGACCGACCGAAACCGGCGACCGTTTCTGCATCAATTCCGCCGCCATGGACTTTACCCCGGAAAAAGATACGACAAAAGATTAAAAATCACGTACCGATGTTTCTATACCAGACGTCCATTATACAAGGTTTTCAGAAACGGAAATAAATAAACGGATTATACGTCGACGAAGCCAGAGAAATCGTCGACCAGTAAAACAACAGGGAAATCCAGATATTGACGATACTGCGCAAAACCTTGTGTTCATATTTCACATATATCATATTCTTAAACAGAGGCACAGAACAAACCAAACCGACAACCAGCATCAGAATAAATTTGTTATTGATACCGAAGTCAGCTTCAGGCAGCGTCGCCGGCAGGTCAATCAGGAGCATCTGTTTCAGATACCCCCAGGCATAAGCCATGTTGTCCGAACGGAAAATAACCAAACCGAGCAAAAAGGCCAGCATGGCATAAACATGTTTGGCCGCGCCGGCCAGCCTTGTTTCGCCGGGTTTGTCCTTATGCCACCCCATATATTTTTCCCAACAGATGAAAACGCCGTTCCATACGCCCCACATCACGAATGTCCAGCTGGCACCGTGCCAAATGCCCGTAACCAGAAAAATGACAAACAGATTGACATAGGTTCGCACCGGACTGACCCGATTGCCGCCGAGCGGAATATACAGATACTGCTTAAACCAGGTTGCCAGTGAAATATGCCATCTCTGCCAAAATTCGGAAATAGACTTGGAAATATAGGGATAATTAAAGTTTTCCAGAAAACGGAAACCAAACATCCGCCCCAGACCGATAGCCATGTCCGAGTAACCGGAAAAGTCAAAATACAACTGAACGGCATAAGCGACAATTCCCAGCCAGGCATAACCGAAACCAAGCGTTTCCGGCTGCTGGGCAAAAATACGGTCAACCACGACGGCCAGCGTATTGGCGATCAGAACCTTTTTGGACAGACCGATGATAAAACGCTTCAGACCGATAACAACGGCGGCAAAGGTAACCGTACGCTCGTCAATCTGTTCGCAGACGTCGTGATACTTGACAATCGGTCCCGCCACCAACTGCGGAAACAATACGATATACAAAGCCAGCTTGTTAACGTCTTTCTGCGCCTCAACCTCGCGGCGGTAAACGTCTATCAGATACGAAATGGCCTGAAAGGTATAAAACGAAATGCCTATCGGCATAACCACGTCAATAAAATCAAGGTTAAGCTGCAACGCGGCATTAACGTTATCGACAATAAAGTTAAAATACTTGAAATAAATCAGAAAACCCAAATCGACCAAAATCGTCAGCGCCAGCGCCCATTTTCTTCCGGCCGTTTCCACATAACGGTCAATCAGCCTGGCTCCGGCATAGGTAACGAAAATCGTCATAATCATAATTGCCAGATAACGAGGCTCGCCCCAGGCGTAAAAAATGATGCTGGCCGCCAGCAGAACATAATTGCGGATTTCCTTTTTAGAAAGCAGGTAAATGCTCATAACCAAAGGCATAAACACAAAAACAAACGTCATAGAACTAAAAAGCATTGTTTTTTTCCTTATTGCTGCTCGGGCATTTCAAGTTTCATCAGACGGTTGAGGAAACGCTCCCCGGTTTCGACCACCAGAATATCCGGAGCAAAGGCCTCAATGTCTTCCGCCATATAGGGAATGTCGAAATCGCGGCCGTAACCGACATAAATGTGCTGCATTTTCTTAAAGCTCTCCGCCACATACCAGCTCATGCGCAAAAACTGGCTGTCGGCATAGAAAATCGCTTTCAGTTTATTGGCCGGATTGCTGCTGACATAATCAAAAGTTTCGATTTTCAGCTTCTTGTTGACAAACTCATGCACCACGGTCGTCGTCGGTTTTTTAAGCTCAAACACGTCATAGGTCATGTCTTCTTTCGGGAAAGTGCTTTTGGCGTCAAGCCCCAGCGCATTGGCGACATCTTCATCGGCGCTGAACTGCGGCGCAATGTTGAAGTCGCTTTCTTTCAAAACCCGCAGTTCCGGATAATCTTTCTTCAGCATTTTCATCATTTCCAGATAGGCGACATAGGCGCCGCGATGGTTCCAGTGCGTACCGGTTTTGTAAAACAGAACATGATCCTTTTTGGCTTTTTCCAATGCCTTAATCGGATAAACGACCGGAATGTCCGTATATTTTCTGACAAACTCGTAAACCTGTTCGATTTTGGCCTGTTCGTTGACCTTCGTATATCCGTCGGGGTAATATTCGCCGTAAACCCGTTCCTTGTCCGGCACCAGCATCAGATACAGCTTAATATCCCGCTTGGACAGCCACATCTGCAGGCTTTCCAGACGATGTTTCAGCTTTGACAGATCTTCATCGTCAAAAAGATATTTGTTGCGGAACATGTCCTCGGAATTCCAGCGTTTGGTAAACAGCCAGTTTTCTTTGCCCGCCATGGCGTCGAAATTCTTGATTTCGTTATTAATGTACATATCAATTTTCTTGCTGGTTTTAATAAATTGCTTACGCCCGAAAAAACGGTCGTTAAACCAGCTTTCAAAATCCTTGCCGAAATTGTAGTTAATCGCGCCGCTGTCGTCGTCAATCAAAGGAACATACTTGGCCAGCGTCCGGTTTTCCTGCACCGAAATCTCGTCGCGGTTAATATGCAGAACCGGCACAAACATAAAGGCAATCACGCAAACCGCGAAGACAATGTCAATCCGCGAATTGTTTTCAACAATCTTAAACCGGGCCAGATATTGGACCAGCTTATAACAAACCATGTAGGCAAGCGTGATGATGATGATAAAGAGCTTGCCGTCAAAACCGGCTTCGGTCAGATACAAACGATGTGCCCAAACCGTCAGCAACAGCGTCAGCACAATACTTATAATCAGGCGTCGCATTCAAAAAATTCCATAAATTGACTTTTGTTCCAAAGGGTAGATATAAACAACAGGTTTGTCAATCACGCTGATTTCGTCATGTGAACAACAAAGTATTAATAAAAACAGCCCGCCGGCAGCACCTTTCCGCCTAGAGGCGTTTCCACTCCCGCCGTTTATTTATCTCTTCCTTTTCCCGGAAAGCCTCCTCCAAATCAAGGCCGTGCATATTGGCCAGGCTCAGAACATAAATGAACACGTCGGCCAGTTCCTCTTTCACGCAGCCGATTTTTGAACCGCTGCCGACCGAACCGCCTTTGGCGTTTTTGCGCACCGCCGCAACCAGCTCGCCGGTTTCCTCAGCCAACAGGCAGCATTCATAAAACTTGTCCGTCACGTTAAATCCGCGGATTTTCTTCATCTCCGCCACATAGTCCTGAAAATCGCGCAAAGTCGGATTATCAGGCAAAATCAGCCGCTTGCCATCCATTACTTATCTCCGAGATAATCTTTTATTTCCCGATAAACCGCCTCGTTAAGCTGCGGCCCGAAATGCCCGCGTCCCGGTACGACAACCAGTTTGGATTTCGGCAGTTTTTTATGCAGATTATAAGCCGACAGCAGCGGACAGACCATATCCAGGCGGTTATGCACCATCAGTGTCGGAATATCGGCAAGTTTATCGACGTTTTTCAAAATCTGGTTTTCCGCCATAAAATAGCGCTCGTGCAGATAATTCAGCGAAATGCGGATTTCCGCCAGATTTTCGGGCGTCAGTTCCTTGTACCCCAGCCGCGGATTGACCGACCCCAGACAGCGTTCGTAACTGCCGGCCAGATTCGCCGCCCTAATCTGCTTCATCACGTCGTCGGAATTAATCAGATCGGCATAATAATCCAAAACCGGCTTGCCGGTTTCAGCCTCCTGTTCGATTCTCTCCCAAATGTCGGGATAAAACAGCCTGCTGGTTTCCAGATTCCACTTCTGCCCGGTTTCATCAGCCAGATAAATTTGCGAAATCAAAAGCTTGCTGACTTTTTCCGGATATTTTTCCGCAAACAGCAAGGCCAGCGTCGACCCCCAGGAAGCGCCCCGGATAATAACCTTGTCTTCAATGCCCAAATACCTGAGCAACCGCGCCGCGTCCTCCAGCAGCGCCCCGGTATTGTTGTTTTTCATCTCGCCCAGAGGCAGCGACCTGCCGCAACCGCGCTGGTCAAACAAAATGACCCGGTACTTTCGCCGGTCAAACGGCTGCGCATAACGCAGATTCATGCCGCCGCCCGGCCCTCCGTGAAACACCAGCACCGGAATTCCGCGCGGATTTCCCATCTCGACAAAATAAACCTGATGCCCGCCGGCTTCCGGCAGATAACCGCGGTTAAAAATTTTCGGCGCCATCATCTGCCGCCAGATTTTCTTTAAATTCATACGTTTACCCCCAAAGGTTAAATTTAAAGATTATTCTAACCGCTGATTTCAGATTGTCTAATGATTTTTGCCGGAATTCCAACAGCAATCGCTCCGGCAGGAACATCCTGCGTAACAACGGCATTAGCGCCGATAACGGCATTATCCCCGATTTTAACCGGACCGACAATTACCGCCCCAGAATAAACAATAACATTGTTGCCGATTTGCGGATATTCTTCAGGCTCAGTTTTGCCGTCGTAAGGATATCTTCGCACGCCGACGGTAACATTTTGATAAAAGACACAGCCTCTTCCGACCTTTACATAACGTGAAATTACAATTCCGACCGGATGCGGAAATATACAGCCATTAGCCTGCAGAGCATCAAAATTACCGATATCACAGCTAAATGCCACTTTAGCTCTAAAACGTTCCCGAAACTCCTTTTCTCTCTGTTTCTGTTTGAGCATTTTGCGAAAGGACTTAACCGGTATCAGCTTAATCCAAAAAGGCGTTGCCATAAATTTTACTCCGTTAATTCCCGATGTTTAAACCGAATACAAAACAAAAATTACCATTAACTGATTGCCGCCGATAACCTAACTAACGCTGGATATCATGTGGAAACAAGGCAAAATCCTTTGACGGACGACGTGCATTCTTAATGAAAAAATCTTTGATTTTATATCCTTTCTTCCAAAGCACATAGCTGAAGCTCAACTGATCACGCTTGCTGTAATTGGCAATAAAATACCACCAGTCTTCCATCAATTTGATAATTTCCGGCTCGTTATGCCGTCGATACAGAACATTTGTTTCTGCCAAACCAAAATGCTCGGGAAAACCGGACTGTTCAATAAGCTCACGCTGTTTTCGTAAAACGTCTGCCGTCTCATATCCCAGCTTTTCCACTTCCGCAAATTCTTCATAAATGCAGTTTCTTACAAAATGTACCGGCACCAGCAAACTCTTTTTTCGCCGTCGTATCTGTCGAAACAGATAAGGACTGCAAATGCAGACATTACCGTCACACCAGATGCTCTGCTCATAATCAGGAAACAATTTATGCGGATTTATTTTATGATAACGGCTGCTTCGGGTACTGTCAGCCCCAACATAAGCCAACGGACGGATTTCCCAAATACCGCATTTTTTCTGAGCCAAAAGTTCTTTATTATCGGTAAAACAGACATAATCCCAGTCATCGTCAACATACCTGTGTTCCTTAAGAGAATCATATCCCCCGGTTAAACAGGTATAAACAACGCTCCTGACTTTTTTCGGTTTCAAAAATCTTTCCCAAAAACGCATGACAAGCAGTCCTAAATCATAACAACAATAATCAGAATTATAAATTTGTCGGAAAATTAGTCAACCTCCGTTGAGAGTTATCATTTTTTGCCATAAACATATTTTGTTTGCCGAATATTTACCTTTGCCGCATAATATGACCTTATATAAGTCAACCAGAATTTAGGTATGTTCATGAGTTCGGAAATCTGCCTGCACAACGCCACGGTTCTTACCGGCTATTCGGTTATGAAGAATTGCGCGGTCCTCATCAAAAACTACAAAATCATCGATGTTTTCAACGAGGCGCGCTTTGCCTCCAAAAAATTTAAAGACGACGTCAAATTCATCGACCTGCAGGGCGCCTGCATCGCGCCCGGCTTCATTGACACGCACATTCACGGCATAGAAGGGCACGGCACCGACGACCAGTCTCCCGATTCTATTCTCAAAATGTCAGAATCCCTTACCAAATACGGCGTTACCTCATTTATTCCGACTCTCTATTCCGCCCCGCGCGACAAAATGATAAAAGACATCAAATCCATTACCGCGGCCATGGGCAAAGAAAAAGGCGCCAAAATTCTCGGCATTCATCTGGAGGGACCGTTCATCTCGCCGGAACGTCTCGGCGTACAGACGCCGGATTCGCTCAGCCCGGTCGATCTGAAGCTCATGCAGGAACTCTGGGACGCCGCGGAAGGAAAAATCATCAACATGACGGTAGCGCCGGAACTCAAAGGCATGCGCGAACTTTCCCTCTACTGCATCGGCAAAGGCATCGTCCTGCAGGCGGGACACACCAATGCCACTTACGAACAGATGGTTGAAGGCATGCAGGTTCGTATTCTGCATGTTACCCACCTTTTCAATGCCATGAGCCGTATGCACCACCGCGACCCGAATGCGGTCGGCGCTGTTTTCATTCATCCGGAAATGTCCTGTGAAATTATTGCCGACGGCATTCACATCAACCCCAACCTGATTAAGTTTCTGCTTCGCTGCAAACCGATTGACAAACTGGTTCTGGTTACCGATTCCCTGAAACCGACCAAACAGACCGAACATCCGCTGATGGCCAACGGCGAAGAAGTTTACTTGGACAAGTGCTTTTATCGCAAATCCGACGACGTCATTGCCGGTTCGGCGTTGACCATGAGCGACGGCGTCCGCAATCTGGTCTCTTTCGGCATCAGTCTGGATCAGGCGGTACAAATGGCCTCCACCAACCCAGCCAACATCATGCGGCAGGAACACCTCGGACTGATAGCCCCCGGCTATGATGCCGACCTGGTCGTTCTTGACCAAAATTTAACCCCGGTCTATACTATCGTCAAAGGCGAATTTTTTAAGGAAGGAAAAAAGTTATGCGCGTTATAATCAGACCCGACTATGACAAATGCTCCGTTTGGGCAGCCAACTACATCGCTTACAAAATCAACGGTTTTCGTCCGACAGCCGAACGCCCGTTCGTCTTGGGGCTGCCAACCGGTTCCACGCCTCTCGGCACCTATCGCGAGCTGATAAAACTGTATCAGGCCGGCAAACTTTCCTTTGAAAACGTCATTACCTTTAATATGGACGAATACATCGGACTTGATGAAAAACATCCGCAGAGCTATCACTACTTCATGTGGGAAAATTTCTTCAAGCACATCAACATCAAAAAGGAAAATATCAACATGCTCGACGGCATGACCAAGGACTACGCCGGCGAATGCCGCCGTTACGAAGAAAAAATCAAAGCCTGCGGCGGTATCCGGCTGTTTCTCGGCGGCGTCGGTTCCGACGGCCATATCGCTTTCAACGAACCCGGCTCGTCGCTAAGCTCGCGCACCCGCGTCAAAACCCTTACCACCGAAACAGTGCAGGCCAATTCGCGTTTTTTTGACAATGACGTCAATCAGGTTCCCCGCACGGCGCTTACCGTCGGCGTCGGCACCATCTGCGACGCGGACGAAGTAATGATTCTGGCAACCGGTGCCAACAAGGCCAGAGCACTGCACCATGCCATTGAAGGCAGCATCAACCACATGTGGACCATCAGCATTCTGCAAATGCACCAGCATGCCGTCATCGTTTGCGACGACGAAGCAACCAAAGAGCTGAAAGCCGACACGGTCAAATACTTCAAAGACATTGAACAAAGCAATTTCATAAACGTCAAATAAGGCAAATGCCCGGAAACTTTTTACGTTTCAAATTCCGGTAAACGGTTTAAAAACTTCGAAGGACAAGACAACCAATAAGAAAAAAAGAGAAATTTTTGAAGCATACAAATATGCGGCTGAAAATTTCTCTTTTTTCTGTGGCTGACGCCCGTTATACGGGGTTTTCCTATTCAAGCCAGAATTCTATCGTCGAAACAACCCTAACCCTTTTGTTTATCTGATAACTCTCAACTTCGCCGGGTGCGGCTAAAAGCGGCTGAATGGAGAAAACGCCCTGCGAAGCTCTGCGGATTTTGCCGACTTCGCTGCCGGAACTCTTGGCAAATTCCAAAGCTGCCTGCCGGGCGTTGCGGGTTGCCTCCTCAAGCATTTGCGGCTTAATGTCGTTCAGCCTGGTAAAGATGTAGGAAACCGGCGAACCATAGCTCTGGCTGTCAAAGACCACGCCTTTCGACACCAGTTCGCCGCTGGAACGCAAAGCCTGCTCGATTAAATCGACTTTGCCGCTCCTGACCGTAACCGTCTGGCTGAGAATAAAACGTGCGGCATAATTGTTGTCACGATACGGATTGGTCATCAAATCGTTGGTTTCAATTCTTCCTTCGCTGATTTCCTCCGCCGCAAAACCCCTGCCTTTCAGATAATCCTCAACAATGGCCAGATTGGCCGACATGTTTTTCTGCACGGTTTGCAAATCGTTTCCCGTCGCCACAAACTTAATGTTCCAAATGCCCAAATCGGCCTTGACGTCCATTTCGGCCAGCCCTTTGACCGTCACGAAATTGTCACGCAGCCGGGCCTGATAGTAATAATACCCCGGAAAAAAACCGCCCAAAGCCACGCCGGCGGCCAAAATAACAAACGCCCACAGTCTTTTGCAGCCTTTTCCGCCGCAGTCATTAACATTTTCAGCCATTTTCAATCTCCCTAGTTAATCAATATAATTGATAGTAATCACGCCGCGGAATTAAGTCAACCGCCGCCGCAAACATTTATTAGGATTTTTATCCTTGACAAGCAAAAAAATTTGTGTTATCTGAAAAACATCACTTGCCATAAGTGTATCTGCAAAACAGCTTTCCGTCCCGAAAGCTGTTTTTTTTCAGAAACAAAGATCCGGCCGTTTCCCGCGAGCCGGATTTTTTATTTTAAAACAAATTCTTGGAGAAACATATATGTCTGAAACTTTAGAAATAGGCAGCGTAAAACCGCGCATACGCTATGAAGGCGACGGTACGACGACCGAATTCAGCTTTGCGTTCACAATCTTCGACGAAACGGACGTTGACGTCTATGCCGACGACGCGCTGCTTACGGAAGGATACTCGGTCAGCTGCGAAACACAAGGCGGCCGTGTCATCTTCGACAAAGCACCGGAAGCCGGCACTATAATCACGCTATACCGCAGTCTGGAACTCAAGCGAACCACAAACTTTCAGGAAGTAGGGCCTTTCCGAACCTCGAAAGTCAACCTTGAGTTCGACTATCAGCTCGCCTGCATGGAACAACTTCAGGATACCATCAGCCGTACAGTAACCTTCCCGCCCTATGCGCCCACCCAGTTAAACGTCGCTCTGCCGATGCCGGTACCCGGCAAAGCGATTATCTGGAACGCCGAAGGCAACAGCCTGCAGAATTCCACGATTGAAATAGAAAAACTGACCGCATGCTACGACGACGTGCTGAAAAAAGCCCAAGAGGTATGTAACAACGCCGCGGCGGGCGCCTCCGCCTGTCAAAAAGCCGAAAGCGCCGCCCAAACCGCTGTCAGCTGTGCCGGTCTCCTGCAAAAACGCGCCGAAACGATTTATACGGCGCAGAAAGACCTGGGCAGCACTTCCGGAGCCTGCAGCGTCGCCGTCGAACCGGGCATTTTTGAATATAAGGCCACTCCCGAGGGAAACACCGATTTCAGCTTCAATTTTGACAATTGCGATACCGGCATGATTATCAGCTTTTCGCTGCTGCTCAACCAAAACGCCGGAAACTACACCTATTCCTATACTTTTCCGGAAACCTCGTCATTTCAGTGGCTCGACGGATTGTCCGCCTCGCCGTCCGGCAGCTATCTGATGACCTTCCGGCGCTACCCCGACGGCCGCGTTCTGGGGGTTGCCAACGGAGTGATAGCGTCATGACCCTGATGGGAAAATCCAATCCTCTGGGCGGAGCCGTCTGCGCTTATACGCCCGGAACCATCCTGTTTGACGGCAGCAACGGCGATTCGGCCACGCTGCAGATGAAAAAGGGATTTTACTTCATTCGTGGTCAGGGTGCCGGAGCCGGCGACTGCGGCCTTTACGGAACCGGCGGCGGAGGCGGTTCCGGTGCCGGTTTTGAAGGAAACGTCTATATCGCCGACAACCAAAACGACGTAAACTGTTATGCGGGCATCGCCGAAGAAGCCAACCGCAAAGACGGCGAAGCCAGCTATATCGGCGGGTTGATGAATATGGGCGGCGGCCATATCGGCGGTTCGGACAACGGTGTCGCCGGCACCGGCGGCACATTGACAATATCCGGAAACATTCTGGTAATTTCCTGTCGGGTAAGCTCCGACGGCAATCCCGGCAACCAGACCACCGGCAGCAACGGCACCAAAGGCGGCGCCAACTCCGTACTTACCAATTCCGGCGCAGGCATCGCCAACGCCGCTTTTGCCGAACGCTGCGCCACCGCACCCGGAGCCGGAGGAGCCGGCGGACGACAGTGGGACGGCAACGGCGGCTACGGCAAATACGGCGAACTGAAAATCCAATACCTGAAACCCAAACCATAGACAAAGGATAATATCATGTATGCAAAACTCATAAACGGCAAACTGACCCCGGCACCTGCAAACCTTTGCAAAGACGGCACCGTTTACCAGAACTACAATCTGGAAAGCAACGCCGCCATGCTGCTGGCCGACGGTTACAAACCGGTTGCGGAAATGCCGGCACCGGACGAAATGAAAAAACCGAAAAAATACTATGTCGAAAACGAAAACAGGATAACGGCAGTCTATGTCGAAACCTACGTCGAACCGGATTACCGGAGCAAACGAGCCGCCGAATATCCCGACTTCAGAGAATATCTTGATGCTGTCGTAAAAATCAGTTCGGAAGACGAAACCATGGCCGCGGCAGGAAAAACGCAACTGCAGACCTATTGCCGCCTGTGTCTGGAAATAAAACAAAAATATCCCAAAGAATAAAAGGGAACCGGCCGTTGCTGCCAACGGCCGGCCGCTCTGCTTACCGCTCCAACTGCCACATGGTTCGGATAATCTCTTCAATATCCGTATATTCCGGACGCCAGCCGAGCAGCTTTTCCGCCTCGGCGGAAGACGCCGTCAACATCCCCGGATCACCGGCTCTGCGACCGGCATATTCGACATTCAGCTTCCTGCCGGTTACCTTTTCGGCCGCGGCAATTATCTCTTTAACCGTCGTCCCCCTGCCCGTACCCAGATTCAGACAGGCGGAACAACCGCCTTCATGCAGGTGTTCAACAGCCAGGACATGCGCCCGCGCCAAATCGGTCACATGAATATAATCGCGGATGCAGGTACCGTCACGGGTATCATAATCCGTACCGAACACCATAAGCTTCTCCCTCCGGCCGGCAGCGGTATCCATAATAATCGGCAGCAGATTCTGCGAACCGACTTCCCGGCCTCTGATGCTCCCTTCTGCATCATAACCGACCGCATTAAAATAACGCAGTGCCAGATAACGGAAATTTTTCAGCCGGCCGTACCACTCCATGTACTTTTCAATGTCATATTTGGTAAAACCGTAAAAACTAATCGGCCGGAGCGGATGTTTTTCGTCAATCGGCAGATATTCCGGCATTCCGTAAACCGCCGCCGACGAAGAAAAAACCATATTTTCCACACCGTTTTTCAGCATCGCCTTCATAATGTTCAGTGAACCGGTAATATTGTTTTCGGCATAGAGTTCCGGTTTTTCCATCGATTCGCCGACGGCTTTTTTGGCTGCCAGATGCACCACCGCTTCCTGTCCGGCCATTGCTTTGTCCAGCGCCGCAAAGTCAAGGATATCGGCTTCGACAAAAGCCGCTTCGGAAAACAGATTGATTTTCTGTCCGCTGGAAAGATTATCATAAACCGTAACCCTGTGCCCGCTTTGCAACAGCGCCTTAACGACATGGCTGCCGATATATCCGGCGCCGCCGACGACCAAAACCTTAACCATCAGCGTCTCCTCATTTCATGCCGATGCAGGAATAGTCAAAACCGGCCGCCCGAACCGCATCCGCATCCAGCATATTGCGCAAATCCAAAATCCTGTGGGTTTTCATCATGCTGCGAATTTTATTCAGATCCGCGGTTTTGAAATCTTCCCACTCGGTTAAAATAACCAAAACATCAGCGCCCCGACAGGCCTCATATTCGTCCTGCGCATATGCCACTTCGTCGCCAAGCTGCTTACGGGCGTTATCCATCGCCTTCGGATCATAAACCGTCACGTTTTTCGAATGTCTGAGAATTTCGTTCAAAATTTCCATCGCCGGCGATTCGCGACAGTCGTCGGTACCACCTTTGAAAGCCAGCCCCCACACGGCGATTCGGCCGTCGCTGCTGCCGTTCAGCGCAGCGATAACCCGCTTGCCCATGCTGATTTTCCGCTCATCATTTTTGGCAATCGTCGTCTCAATCAGATTCAAATGCGCGCCGTATTTGCGGCCCATTTGCGCCATGGCGTTGGTGTCTTTCGGAAAACAGGAACCGCCGTACCCCGGTCCCGGATTCAAAAACTTCCGGCCGATACGCGAATCAAGTCCCATACCCCGTGCTACTTCACGAATATCCGCACCGGCTTTTTCACAAAAGTCGGCCATTTCGTTAATATAATGAATTTTCATTGCCAAAAAGGCATTGGAAGCATACTTAATGGTTTCCGAAGACTTGCGGTTAACCAGCAGAAATTCGGTCTTTCCCGCAAACGGGGCATACAGTTTCAGCAGAACGTCCTTTGCTCTGCCGCTGTCGGCACCGATGACAATCCGGTCCGGATGGAAAAAGTCATGCACGGCAAAGCCCTCGCGCAAAAACTCCGGCAGCGAAACCACGTCAAAATCGGCCGACGGATTAACCCTGCGGATAATCGCCTCGACCTCGTCGCCGGTACCGACCGGAACCGTCGACTTGGTTGCCACAACCGTATAACCGTCCAGACAACCGGCCAATTCCTCGGCCGCGGCATAAATATACTTCAAATCGGCTTCTTTGGTAACCGGATGCGGCGGCGTGCCGACCGCAAGCATAACCACGTCCGCACCGCCGACCGCCTTCGCCATATCCAGCGTAAAAGACAATGCGCCGCTTTTCAGATGCTTCTGAAACAGCTCCTCCATTCCGTCTTCATAAATCGTGGCTTTTCCGGCCGACAAAGCTTCCACTTTTTCGGCAATCTTGTCAACGCAGACAACCGTATTTCCCAACTCGGCAAGCCCTATGCCCGTCGGCAGGCCCACATAACCGGTTCCAATAATCGCAACTTTCATTTTCAGTCCTTAGTTCAGTCAAAAGATAGCGACATTTTAACAACCACAGTCCGAAAAGCAACGGAATTATCCCGCCTGTCCACCACAGAAAATTATTTTATTCGCAAAATCTGTATTAGATGAGCGCCAAACAGGTTTTTAATCCGTCGACGGCGGACGACACGATACCCCCGGCATACCCGGCGCCTTCGCCACAGGGATAAAGCCCTTTAATATTTGCCTCAAAATGTTCGTCGCGCATTATGCGTATCGGCGACGAACTGCGGGTTTCCACGCCGGTAAGCACGGCATCAGCCGCGGCAAAACCGCGCAGTTTCCCGTCCATTTCGATAATGGCGCGACGCATCGTTTCCGTCACAAAATCCGGCAGCACTGCGGAAAGGTCGGCAAACCTGACGCCGGGGCGATAAGACGGATTAACGTTTCCGACAGCCGTCGAAACCTGTTTTTTCAGAAAATCGCCGACCAACTGCGCCGGCGCTCGATAATCGCCGCCGCCGGCTCTGAACGCGGCCTCTTCCAGACGGCGTTGAAAATACATTCCTGCCAACGGATGCGCACTGCCAAAATCCCGAGGCTCAACCCCAACCAGCAAAGCCGCGTTGGCGTTTTTCCCGTCGCGGGCAAACTCACTCATGCCATTGGTAACCACCCGTCCCGGCTCGGATGCCGCCGCGACGACCATGCCGCCCGGACACATACAGAAAGTGTAGGCCGAACGTCCGTTGTCAAAATGCGCCGCCAGCTTGTAATCAGCCGCTCCCAATGCCGGATGTCCTGCAAACCTGCCGTATTGCGCCGCATCAACCGATTTTTGGACATGTTCAATTCTTACCCCGACCGAAAACGGCTTCTGTTCAATATACACACCGTTTTTGTGCAGCATTTCAAAAGTGTCGCGCGCACTGTGTCCCACCGCCAATATCAACCTGTCCGCCGGCTGCTCGTAAATTTTGCCACCCGGCGCGGCAATTTTCAAACCCACCAGTTTGCCGTCGCGGACAATCAAATCCTCCAGACGGTTTTCAAAACGGTACTCTCCGCCCAGAGAAACTATCTTCTCTCTGATACGGCGAACCACCACCGCCAGCTTATCCGTTCCGATATGCGGTTTGGCAAGATACAAAATTTCCTCCGGCGCCCCGGCCGCCGCCAGTTCCTGCAAAACCCGGGCGGTAAAAGCGTCCTTTTTGATGCCGGTCATCAGCTTGCCGTCCGAAAAAGTACCGGCGCCGCCCTCTCCGAACTGTACGTTGGATTCCGGATTCAAATGCCCGGTCTGCCAAAAAACTTCAACGTCTTTCCGACGCTCGGACACTGCTTTGCCCCGCTCCAGCAAAATCGGCCGCAACCCTGCTTCCGCCAGTGCCAAACCGGCAAACATTCCTGCCGGACCGGTTCCGGCAACCACCGGACGCAGTCCCCCGGCAAACGTTTTTGGCGCAAAGGACAACGAAGCGGTTTCCTTAATCTGCACAATGCCTTTCCAAGCCAAAATCGAGGCAATGTAATCCTCGTCGCCGAAAACCTCCATATCCAGCGCATAAACAAACTGTACATTGCTTTTATTTCGCGCATCGACAGATTTTTTGGCTATTTTCAGGCTTTTAATGCGTTCAGATTCAAGCCCCGTCTTCATGGAAACGATTTCTTTCAGCCCGGCTGCATCTACGTCCAGATTGGCCTTAATATTATTAATCCGTATCATTTTTCCGCCTTTTGTCGGTTGATTGGCTAATTCTCTTGCCAATATACACAAATTGCGCTAAAAGTTAAGCCTAATTTAAAACGGAAAAAAACATGACTGGGGACTTACAGCTTTTTATGCTCTGGAACAACGGCCGACGGCTTGAGAAACAGATTCTCGCCGACATCGGCAGCCGTTACGAAATCGCAGGCATCTGCGAAGTCTTCTGGCCGCCCAGACACTTCGCCCGCAATCTGGCGCGTTTCTATGGAAAGAACCTGCGCAAAGGCGCAAAAAAAATCAGAGAATGCGGAACCGGACCTTTTCTTGTCATCGTTGTCCGCGACCCGGCGCCGCAATATTATGACGGCAAAAACATCAATATGAGCGACAGCAAATATCAATATCGCAAACTGTTTGGCGGCGGTTATATGGTTCATGCCAGCGACAATCAAACCGAAGCCTTTGAAAACTTCCTGCTGCTCAGCGGACAAGATATTGCCGAATTCGCAGCCGACGCCCCGGCAACCGCTCAAACCATCGGCGACATTACCGGCGCCGTTTTCTGGAAGGGCGAGAATGAAATCCGCACAATCTTAAATAAAATTCCCGGCTGCCGCTTGGACAGTTCCGACCGCGTTTGGATTTTGCAAACCCCGAACCCCAACTTTACCGGACGCCTGCTCAACGCAAAAAAATGTTGGTTCGGCAAAAACCTCTTCCGGTTGAAAATCGGCGGCAAAAAACAAAAAATCAGAATAATCCCTTCTTTTTAGGCTGGGAATTTTTCTCCGTACCGACGTCTTCGTCGGGCGATGAAAAGAAAATACGAAAAATCGGCCCGCGATACATCCACAGATTTATCACGCCCAAAACCACCGACAGCGAACCGAACAAATACAGCAGATAATACCAGTTCAGTTCATTGGCGCTCATCATCACATCCTGACCGGAAATACGGATAAAGGCAATAGCTACCGCGGTTACGGCAAAACAAACCACAAAAGCCAGCGACCAGATGCGATTCAGGACATGAGGCTTAACCATAAAAGCCGTCAGTACATAAATCAGAAACATTGCCAGAAACAAATATAATTCCATAACCATTTCCTTTCCTCTTATACCCTGACCGAAAATATAATCAAAAACCGGCATATTTCAATTCGCCCCAACAAAAAAGGACTTTGACATAAATGTCAAAATCCTTTTTCGTTATTTTTGGTCTTACCACCATTTACAAATATAATAAATGATGCCGACAATAAAACCAATTACAAAACCGCCAACTCCCCATGAGAAGATTAATGTAGCGGCTAACCAGCCGAAAGCTCCGAAAACAATGCCAAACACACCGCCTAACGTAACCAGACCGATTAATTTACCAAAAAAATCTCCTATACCATCAAGAAAAAGAGCACAGAAGACAAAAATACTTATTATTGCGGCAACCCATATAAAGGTTGAATCGCAGCTAAATTCAAATCCCATAATTATAATTTTATTATTTTACTCTACAAAAAAGTTGAAGTAAACAGCCAATTTTTCTTGCTTCCAATATAATTTCTGTGTTACAATGACTAAAAGCATATTTTACAAAATCTTCATGACATTTTTGTCATCTATATTCTAAGAACGACAGATTAACCCAAAATAATCTGCGTACTTCATTCGTATCTATGCTTTTTGTTACCCATCAACAATTGAAAAGCAGGAGACGAAATGAACTTGGAATCATAAACAGTTGTTATTCTCCTGCAAGCAGAGAACCGTTTTAAACATAGGCTGTTCTGCCACATATCAGGAGGAAACAATTTTGGCAAAATGTAAAAGAAACCGTAACAGAGCAAAGCGAAACTTCACCGTTAAAACACCGACAGCAAACAGGAACTACAAGGACACCGTTTTTGTCACCGTCTTTCACGAAAAAGAGAAGCTCATCGAGCTGTATAACGCCATTTTTGACACTGATTATGACAAGGATACCGCCATCGACATCGTGACCATCAAGGACGTCCTGTTTCGCACGCTCAAAAATGACGTTTCCTTTGTACTTGACAAGCGTTTCGTCGTGCTCGTGGAGCATCAGTCAACCATCAACGGCAATCTGCCGCTCCGGGACCTTTTGTACATCGCGACTGTACTGAAACGTATGATCGACACCAAACAGCTGTATCGCGAAAAAACACTGCGGATCCCAAGACCTTCCTTTATCGTCTTGTACAACGGATCGGAAGATATGCCGGAATATCAGGAGCTGCGCCTGTCAGATGCCTATCTCGGCGAAAAGGAAGAGGCGGAAGAAGATGCTTTACAACTCATCGTTAAAGTGTATAATATAAGTAGTGAGAAGCACGCAGAGATATTAAAAAAATGTGAGACACTCAGGCAGTACAGCCGCTTTGTGGAGATCGTTCGCAGCTACGGACATATCGACCAGCTGACAGGCGCTGTGATGGTAAAGATCATGGAGCAGTGCAAAAAGGAAGGCGTCCTCACAGAATTTATGGAGCATTACGGAACGGAGTTGATTGAGATGTTATTCAAAGAATTGACACGCGAAGAAGATCTCGAAATCTCGAGACTGGACGGCTACGACGCCGGCGTAAAAGACGGCGAGAAATCCGGTTTCAGCAAAGGCGAGAAATCCGGTTTCAGCAAAGGCGAGAAATCCGGTTTCACCAAAGGCGAGAAATCCGGTTTCACCAAAGGTGAACAATCCGGCATTTCCAAAGGAGAAC
>ERZ779890.2122-NODE-2122-length-19343-cov-4.645583_pt1 | contig 19343 bp, 17 predicted proteins | sample MGYA00511553_ERZ779890 | MGnify/ENA primary metagenome ERZ779890 (study PRJEB29588, sample SAMEA2152064) | human gut metagenome | biome: human gut; feature: human-associated habitat; material: faeces | place: Denmark | collected 2008/2010 ... | reverse complement strand
CCCTGCTGCCTATTCTCATTTTTCTAACCTTTCCTGACTTTATCTTACGCTCTTACCAGATCAAAAAACTGTCTTTGAAGCCTCTCATCCTGTTCAAAAACACCGCGCGTCACAAATGTTACCGTCTTGCTTCCCGGCTTTTTCACACCACGCATCGTCATGCACATATGCTCTGCTTCCAGCATGACCATTGCGCCCTGTGGCTTTAAATATTCCATTAATGCATCTGCGATCTGTGCCGTCAACTGTTCCTGGATCTGCGGACGCTTTGCATACACTTCCACGGTTCTTGCCAGTTTGCTGAGACCTACGACTTTTCCATCCGGGATATACGCAATATGCGCTTTTCCGTAAAAAGGCATAAAATGATGCTCACAGGTCGAGTAAAATGTAATATCTTTTTCGAGAACCATCGCATTGTCTTTCACATGAAATGTCTTTGCCAGCGGTTCTTCAGCGGTCTGCGTCAGTCCACCAAATATCTCTTCATACATTCTGGCAATGCGGTCAGGGGTATCGAGAAGCCCTTCTCTGTCCGGGTTTTCCCCGATTCCTTCCAATATTAATTTTACGCCCTCTTGTATTTTCTTTTTATCCATCTTTTTTCCCTCTTTACCGATACTGAAATGATATGGTCCACGTACGATACTGCATTCCTATGTACGCTTTTATCGATCAATCCGACTGCATGATCTGCCTGATCTCTTTGAGATAAGATAAGGAGCCAAATGCAAGGATCACGCCGTCTTTCTTCGTGTGTTCCAGTGCCAGCTGCACTGCTTCCTTCATGGAACTGCATGCACTGACCTTCGGAAGCGGTTCCATACCTCCTGCTCCCTGTGGACTATTTTCTGTGCCCTGTACTTTTTCCGGCTTTCCGGCTCTCTCTTTCCACAGACGAGCCACGATCGCTTCTGCCTCGGACGCAAGTTCTTCCGCTTTCATCGCCCTCGGATTATCCGGCGTCACTGTAAAGGCGGCTCCCGCATAAGGCAGCATTGCCTCCAGCACTTTTTTGTGTTCCTTATCTGCAAGTACGCCTATTATATAAGTTATTGGAATGTTTGTAAAATATTTTTCCACAGACGCACTTAATTGAAGTGCCGCATCCTCATTGTGCGCACCGTCTATGATAAACAGCGGCTGTTCTCCTATGACCTCAAACCTGCCCGGCCACACGGTATTTTTGATCCCGTCTATAATGATCCGGTCTGCAATTCCAAGAATCTCCTTTAACACTGTGACCGCCAGACAGCAGTTTTCCACCTGATATGTCCCTGTAAGCCGGGTTGTCACCGTTCCAAGTCCCGGATGATCGAATCTGATCTCTTTTAACGTTTCGGTTTCCACCGTTACCTTGGAAACATCGGCGGTATAAAGCCTTGCGTGCTGTTTTTCCGCCTCTGATTCTATCGCCACCATTGCCTCCGCTTTTTGCAGGATGGTCACGACCGGACAATCTTTTTTGATAATGCCGGCTTTTGCCTGTGCAATCTCGGTCAGTGTATTTCCAAGAAATTGCATATGATCCATACTGACTGATGTAATAACGGAGCACACCGGCTTTTTGATCAGATTCGTTGCGTCTGTTCTGCCGCCCATTCCAACTTCCAACAGTACATAATCACATTTTTTCTGATAAAAATACAAAAATGCCATCGCTGTTTCCACTTCAAAAATCGTCGGATGTTCCATACCTTTTTCCACCATGCGGTCACAGGCACACTTCACCTGTTCCATGATATCCGCATACTCCTCGTGGCTCATGGACTGAAGATTGATCCGCCACACTTCCATCGGATCAAACACCGCCGGGGAACCTATATCTGCCTACCCGGTATCCGGCTTCTATGAGTACCCGCTCTAAATAAGCCCCGGTAGAACCTTTTCCATTCGTTCCCGCAATGTGGATGATCTTAAGCCGCTCCTGTATATCCCCAAGCTCGTGCATTAAATTTTCAATACTATCAAGTCCTAATATGCTTCCCGATCTGCTGACATTTACGGCATACGCTCTTGCCTGCTCGTAATTCATTTTCCCACCTTACTTCTTTTGGTTTTATTTAACGCTTCGTTCCCTTGGTGTCACGATTTCCAACACGAAGTCTGTTTAAGACAACCTCTTTTCCCTTTACTTCAACGGTCTGCTCGTTCTCGCCGTCTAACACATAAATGTTACTCAATGCATCTCCTGCATTCAGTTTCATGCCACGCACGCCGACTGCTCCCTTTTTCTTTTCCGGGATTGTGGAAGCCTCAATACGCAAAAACATTTCTTTCTCAGACTGCATGACAACCGTCTCCTCACCTGTCATTGCGTGCACGATCAGAAGTTCATCATCCTCATTTAACTTCGTTGAGGCTGTCGTTCTCTTTGCCACGTCAAATTCACTTCCGTCAACCATCTTAAGCATGGCTGTTTTGGTTCCAAATAATAATCTGGAGTGAATGATCGCACCGAGGTTGATAATGTATATAAAGTTTTCCTCACTACTATCGTAGTTACTTAGATTGTCGATTGGAATTCCCTTATCTCGGAACTTTCCATATGGAAGATCAAGCACTTTCAACAGATGCATCTGTCCTTTGTTTGTAAAAATACAGATTTTATCCGTGTTCTTACAGGTTAAGATGTAACGGTTTTCCGTATCCGCTGCCTCTTTATTTCTCTCATAGACACTGACATCCACCGTTTTTGCATAGCCAAAGCGATCCATGAGGAACACCACATCCATCTCCTCAATCTTCTTCTCTTCCACAACCGCTTCCTCAAGATTGTCGATCAGAGTTTTTCTCGGAACCGCATACTGTTTCTTATAAGACTGAAGTTCTTTGATCAGCACTTTCGCCATGGTGGCACGGTTTTCCAAAATGTCCTCATACTCGGCGATATGCTTTAACGTATCCTCATGGTCTTTCATCAATGCCTCGATTTCTAAACCGATCAGCTTCTGTAAACGCATCTCCAGGATTGCCGTGGTCTGACGCTCTGTAAAACGGAGCTCTGATGCCATTTTTTCTGACTGTGCCGATTTAAAGGTGATATTGTCCGTCACCCCATCGGTCAGACATGCTCTTGCATCTTTTACATTCTTACTTCCGCGAAGGATTTCAATAATAAGGTCAATGACATCACACGCCTTGATCAATCCTTCCTGTATTTCTTTTTTGTCTAATTCTTTTTTCAGTAATGTTTGATATTTTCTTGTGGCAAGCTCATACTGGAACTTCACATGATGACGGATGATTGGCACAAGTCCCAGCGTCTCAGGGCGTCCCTCTGCCACTGCCAGCATATTAACGCCAAAGGTATCCTCCAGCTTCGTCTTCTTATATAAGATATTCCGTATCTTATTGACATCCGCGTCTTTTTTAAGCTCCAGGACGATGCGGATCCCTTCCTTGCTGGACTGGTTGGAAATGTCTACGATATCCGTTGTCTTCTTGGTCTCCACCAGATTGCAGACATCATTTAAGAATTTCCCGATTCCCGCACCGATCATGGTATAAGGAATCTCTGTGATGACCAGACGTTTCTTTCCGCCCTTCATATCTTCTACTTCAACTTTTCCACGGATCTTGATCTTTCCGGTTCCTGTCTCGTAGATCTCCGGCAGGTCGTCTTTGTTGACCACGATTCCACCTGTCGGGAAATCCGGCCCTTTGATATATTTCATCAGCTGTCTGGTCGTGATCTCCTCATTTTTCATATAGGCTTTGACACCGTCTACAACCTCTCCCAGATTGTGTGTCGGGATACTGGTTGCCATACCGACCGCGATACCTTCCGCACCGTTCACCAGAAGGTTCGGGATACGCACCGGAAGTACGACCGGTTCCTTCTCCGTCTCGTCAAAGTTCGGCATGAAGTCTACAATATCCTTGTCCAGATCAGCCAGATACGCTTCCTGTGTGATCTTCGCAAGTCTCGCCTCAGTATAACGCATTGCGGCTGCACCGTCTCCTTCGATCGAACCGAAGTTACCGTGTCCGTCTACAAGGATCATTCCTTTTTTAAATTCCTGTGCCATGACCACCAGTGCGTCATAGATGGAACTGTCTCCGTGCGGGTGATATTTACCCATGGTATCTCCGACGATACGCGCACATTTACGGTACGGTTTGTCATACCGGATCCCCAGTTCGTGCATATCGTAAAGTGTACGTCTCTGTACTGGTTTCAGTCCGTCTCTTACATCCGGCAGGGCTCTGGCAATGATTACGCTCATTGCATAATCGATATATGATTTTTTCATCACGTCCGAATATTCGGTTCTGATGATCTGTGAATCCTGCATTGTATTTCTCCTATCCTATATATCTCTATATATCAAGTTCCGCTTCTGTCGCATTTTCATAAATAAATGAACGTCTTGGCGGTACTTCTGATCCCATCAGCATCTCGGTTACGCTGGATGCCATTCTTGCGTCTTCAATCTCTACCAGTTTCAGCAGTCTGGTTTCCGGGTTGAGGGTTGTCTCCCACAACTGTTCTGCATCCATCTCTCCCAGACCTTTGTATCTCTGTAAGGTAAATGGACCGTCATGCGTCCTTCTGTATTTTTCCAGTGCTTTATCATCATACAGATATTCTTCCTCGCCTTTCTTCGGCATCGCCTTATAAAGAGGCGGCATCGCAATATAGACATGTCCTTCGAAAATCAGTTCCGGCATAAAGCGGTAGAACAACGTCAAAAGCAGTGTCGAGATATGGGCACCGTCCACGTCGGCATCGGCCATGATGATGATCTTGTCATACCGCAGCTTGCTGATATCAAAGTCATTTCCATATCCTTCGGAAAATCCGCAGCCAAATGCATTGATCATCGTCTTGATCTCTGCATTCGCCAGCACTTTATCGATACTTGCTTTTTCCACGTTCAGGATCTTACCACGGATTGGAAGGATTGCCTGGAACATACGGTCTCTGGCTGTCTTCGCAGACCCCCCGGCAGAGTCTCCCTCTACGATGAATATCTCACATTTTGATGCATCACGGCTTTCGCAGTTCGCAAGCTTTCCGTTACTGTCAAAAGAATATTTCTGCTTGGTCAGAAGATTCGTCTTCGCACGCTCTTCCGTCTTACGGATCTTTGCCGCCTTCTCCGCACAGCCAATGACTTTCTTAAGCGTCTCCAGATTACGGTCAAAGAAACGGATGATCTCATCGTTCGTGACCTTACTGCAGGCCTTTGCCGCGTCCGGATTGTCAAGCTTGGTCTTCGTCTGACCTTCAAATCTCGGATCCGGGTGCTTGATCGATACGATTGCCGTCATACCGTTACGGATATCGGCCCCGGTAAAGTTTGCATCCTTTTCTTTCAAAATACCAAGTTCTCTTGCATACTGGTTGATCGCCGTTGTAAATGTCGTCTTGAATCCGGTCAGATGCGTTCCTCCTTCTGCATTGTAGATATTGTTACAGAAGCCAAGTACATTTTCATGGAACTCGTTGACGTACTGGAAGGCCACTTCTACTTCGATGCCTTCTGCTTCCCCTTTGAAATACACCGGATCATGTACGACTTCTTTTTTATGATTCAGTTCACGGATGAATCCAAGGATTCCGTCCGGCTCATGATAAATGATCTGTTCCGGTTCTGCTCCCCTTTTATCTTCAAATACGATCTTCAGATCCGGATTCAGATAAGCAGTCTCATGAAGACGGCTCTTTACCTCTTCTGCTTTGAACTTTGTCTTTTCAAATATCGTATCATCCGGAAGGAAATTCACTTTCGTTCCGGTCTTTCTTGTCTTTCCGATCGTCGGCAGTAATCCGTCTTCCAATTCGATCACCGGTTTTCCCCGTTCATACCGGTCATGGTGGATATATCCGTCCCTGCTGATCTGCACATCCATATAGGTAGACAGCGCATTTACAACAGAAGAACCGACACCATGCAAACCTCCGCTGGTCTTGTATGCCGAATCGTCGAATTTTCCGCCCGCATGAAGTGTCGTGTATACCACACGAGCTGCCGATACTCCTGTTGCATGAAGGTCTACCGGTACACCACGTCCGTTATCTGCGATCGTTGCCGAACCGTCTTTTTCCAGTGTCACATGGATCTCGCTGCAATATCCGGCAAGATGCTCATCCACCGCATTATCCACAATCTCATAGATCAGATGGTTCAGACCTTTGGTTGAAACACTTCCTATATACATTCCGGGTCTTTTTCTTACCGCTTCCAGTCCCTCCAGGATCGCGATACTTCCCGCATCATATGTATTCTTTTTCGCCATTCTTTCTATATCCTTTCTCCGTTTCCATCTGTATGACAGACATTGAAAAACATCACATCTGATACCTTCCACAAGTATCATACAGATTTTTCCATACTTTGGATATCTTATCATAAAAATATTTTCGAATCAAGACAGCACCTGATGCAGAAGCTCTGCAAGAAGTTCCATAGCATTTCGCATCTCTTCTACTGTATTCGTCTGCGCTCCTGCCTCGACCAGAAGTGTCTTCGGTTTGAAATGCATGTTATAGCGGTATGCCCGAAGGAAAATGTGTCTGGCAAATCCCGGATAATATTTGGCTGCTGCAATCTCCATCTGAAGGGAAAATGCCAGATTGTCTTCCAGATATGGATTCGGAAGATAACTGATATTTCCATTTGCCCGCGTTCTGCTGAGCCCGTTGAAGAACATGATCTGCGCCGTCTGTCTGCCATCCACCTCTGTCACAAGATGTGTCCCTTCCGCCACACCGTCCCGGTGGAGGTCGATCACCACTTCTATACTTGGATTATCTTTTAATATCTTCTGCACATCTGGTTCCGCAAGCTGATATGCTTTGCTGCGGTCCAGTTTGCCATTTACCAGATCATAAACACCTGTATGATGATACGTCTCGATTCCATACTTTTGATTCAAAAGATCTGTCAGATACGTTCCCATACCTACAATCGATGTATTCGCATCCCCCGGAACAGAATCTTTAAACTGCTCCTGGGAATGTGTATGATAGATCAGCACCTTCGGTCCGGCTGCCTCTTCATTAGAATTGGAATTCAGCTTCATATTCTTTCCAAGCAGCCGGTCTGCATTGATCAGATTTGCATCCGCCATCGTACTGCTGTCCACTGTGTAAAAATGGCTCATCAGATATTCGTAATCTCTTAATTTATCCATGGATATGTCTACTTTAGCCTCCGGTATCTTCACCATCTCCTGCTGCGTGACACTTTGCCCCTGCGTAATGAGCTTTCCATTTTCATCCACGGCATTTTCATCATTCGCCTGCTTTTCTAATATCATGGCATAGGTCTGGGAATCTTCGGCGATAGTATCCTCTTTTTCCGCTGACAGATAGGTTCCAATCGGGAACAATTTCATCACTGTCTGTGTCACGTCCTCTGCAGGACCTCCGACATGGTCTTTTTCCGATGTATAAGCCAGTGTCGTCATTATATTTCCGACAGCACAATCTGCAATGACCTCTTTTTCTTTTTCCAGGAATGATATTTTCAGTTCTCGTACTGTTCCATTTTCTTTTATTACATGACCTCTTATGAAACAGGTCAGAAGTATTCCAGCACTGCCCCAGGCTGCACACTTCATATATTTTTCCAACATTCTCTGCCTGTCTTTCTTTTTCACATTTTTAACACCTCTGCCGTTTACTGATTTTTACGATATCTTAGTTCTTACTATAATTATGGCAATATTGTAAATGTTATGACTGCATTATTTTTTCTTTCCCCGCAAAAAGCATATTCATTGCTTCTGAAATTGTATAACTGATTCGTCTTACTGTATCATCAATATCTTTTGGTGTCACAAACATACCATTCAGATGCGGAGCAATCAATTCCTTTACCAGTTCATATTTCTCTGCGGAATTATATCCCTGCAATACCACTCCCACCCCTTTTAATGTTTCTGATGTTTCCAGTGCCGTAATAAAGTTCTCCATTGTATCATTCACAATGGTTGCCGCATCCACAACTGTCGGCACTCCGATTGCAATGACCGGAATTCCCATCGTATCTTTTGTAATCTCACTTCGGTGATTTCCAACCCCTGCTCCCGGATGAATTCCCGCATCAGAAATCTGTATTGTCCGGTTCAGTCTTTTGGTACTTCTTGCTGCCAGTGCATCAATTACCATAATCAGATCAGGGGTTGTCTCATTTACTATTCCCCGTATAATTTCTGCAGACTCCATCCCGGTCTGTGCCATCACTCCCGGAACGATCGCACTTACAATCCTGCTTCCGCCTTTCCCCACTGCATACCTTCCATATTCCTGCACAATATGTCTGGTAACATTCAACTGATCCACCACATACGGTCCCAGTGCATCCGGTGTCACTTCACGATTGCCAAGGCCTACAACAAGTACCGAATATCCTTTTTCCTGATTTTCTTCCGTATCTTTCATATATTTTTCCAAAAAACCTGCCAATGTCTCCGATATTTCCCTGTGATACCCTTCATCTGCAGCTGCCATATTCGGCGCTTCCAGTGTCAGATATGTTCCCACAGGTTTTCCCATCGCCTTCGCCCCATTTTCCGTTTCAATCCTGACCGTTGTGATCTTAATCTCCTTTTCTTCATCATACTCCTCTTCCAGAACGACACCTGATACCTCCACATGATCCGATTCAAACCGTTCTTTCTGTTCCATCGCAAGATCCGTCCGTATCTTATACTTCTCCACCATCATTTTTATCCATCCTTTCTCAAATTAATGCTAGTTTTTCCAATATTTTCAGAAATATGTATTGACAGATTCCAATTCATGCCCTAAAATAAATTCGTATGTTTCGTTAGATCGTCCGTGTCCGGCTCTAACGAACTGGAAATCGAATTAAAAAAATCGAAATACATTGATATCGGAGGTGGACAAATTGGCTAATATCAAATCTGCAAAGAAAAGAATTTTAGTAAACGAAACAAAAGCTGCTAGAAACAAAGCAATCAAGTCTAAAGTAAAAACTTGCGTAAAGAAAGTTGAAACAGCTGTAGCTAACAAAGATGCCGCTGCTGCTGCAGACGCATTAAAAGTTGCAATCGTTGAAATCAACAAAGCTGGAAGCAAGGGTGTTTACCACAAAAACACATGCTCTAGAAAGATTTCCCGTCTGACAAAAGCTGTTAACGGAATTGCTTAATAATAGAGATTAAACTCGAGTTGCAAAATTTTTAGAACCCGGATCATCCCGTCAATGATCTGGGTTTTTTTCTATTTAATTCATCATCGCGGCCTCTCAGTCCACGAGAAAGACTTGGTATTCTGTTTGTTGCTGGATGTCACGATGCAGAAGTTCTAAGGCAGTCCGCCTTCCCTAAGGGCAAAAGCCACTCCGCTCAAACTCACCCCTACGGGGCTCAAACAGTTCGCTCCGGGTAACCAGCTTAGTGAATTAACTAGAAAAAGGATACAGCAACCGCCGTACCCTTTTCGTATGTATTCTTATTCTAACAAATCTGATGATTAGTTGTTGATCAGTTTGTCTTCTCCATTCCAGCTGTAGAGCTTTCTGATCTCTGCTCCGACTTTCTCTGATGGATGTTCTGAAGCAAGTTTTCTCATAGCTTTGAAGTGTACCTGACGTCCTGCTGGAGACATGTCTAATAAGAAGTCTTTTGCAAATGTTCCGTCCTGGATGTCTGTCAGGATCTGTTTCATAGCTTTCTTTGTCTCAGCTGTAACGATCTTAGGTCCTGTTACATAGTCACCATATTCAGCTGTGTTAGAGATAGAGTATCTCATTCCAGCGAATCCTGACTGATAGATCAGGTCTACGATCAGTTTCATCTCATGGATACACTCGAAGTAAGCGTTTCTTGGATCATATCCAGCTTCGCAAAGTGTCTCGAAACCAGCCTGCATAAGTGCACAAACACCACCGCAAAGTACTGCCTGCTCACCGAAGAGGTCTGTCTCTGTCTCTGTTCTGAATGTTGTCTCAAGAAGACCAGCTCTTGCTCCACCGATTGCAAGACCATATGCAAGTGCACGATCCCAAGCTTTTCCTGTAGCATCCTGCTCTACAGCGATAAGGCAAGGTGTTCCTTTTCCAGCCTGATACTCACTTCTTACTGTATGTCCCGGTGCCTTAGGAGCGATCATTGTTACATCTACATTCTTTGGTGGGTTGATGCATCCAAAGTGAATGTTGAAACCATGAGCGAACATTAACATGTTACCTTCTTCAAGGTTTGGTTCGATATCTTTCTTGTACATATCTGCCTGTAACTCATCGTTGATCAGGATCATGATGATGTCAGCCTGTTTTGCTGCTTCAGCTGCTGTGAATACTTTGAATCCCTGAGCTTCAGCTTTTGCCCATGATTTACTTCCTTCATAAAGACCAACGATAACATCGCATCCGGACTCTTTTAAGTTCAGAGCATGTGCATGTCCCTGGCTACCATAACCGATGATAGCGATCTTCTGTCCCTCTAATACTGATAAATTACAATCTTCCTGATAAAAAATTCTTGCTGCCATTATAGCATACCTCCTAAAAAATAAATGATTTTTTATTTTCTTAAACAAGGGGTCGCCCTTCCACCGGGCTCGTCTCTGTTTAATGTTTGATTAAAATGTGTTACTGTTTGTCCATTATAATATATCAATTATAATGTGTTGATGTTTCCTTCCTGATCAATGACTGTTACATCCTTGATTCCTCTCTGTAATCCGGTAATACCTGTTCTTGCAAGTTCAAGAATCTCGTAACCTTCCAGAAGTTCCAGAAACGCATCTACTTTTGAACCATTTCCTGTCAGTTCCACCATCAGGGAATCCTTCTCTACATCAACAATCTTCGCGCGGAATATATCCGCCACAGATATGATCTCCGTTCTCTCCGTCTTATTCGCCCGAACCTTCACCATGATCAGTTCGCGATATACCGAATCTTCCGGATGAAGTACTTTGATCTCAATGACATCTTCCAGCTTCCTGACCTGCTTTTCGATTTGCGATAAGATCAGCTCATCTCCGCTGGCCACAATGGTAATTCTGGTAAATCTCGGATCTGCCGTAACTCCGGCAGTTATACTGTCGATACTGTATCCTCGTCTGCTGAACAGTCCGGATACACGGCTTAATACACCGGGATTATTGTCTACCAATAATGAAAATACTCTTTGCATATTGCACCTCTTTTCTATCATTTATAAAAAACAGAGTGCGTTCTGTTTTTTTATAATAACAACTACTTCTTCTTTTGTCAAGTATTGGCACCCATATTTTTACATTTTTCACAAAATGCAGGATTACCGCATTATTTCAGGATGATCCCGGCAATGTCTTCCGGCGTCCCGGCAATGTATACTGCGCCTGCTTTTTCCAGTTCTTCACGGTTGCCGAATCCGTATAATACCCCCATACAGTCAAGCCCTTCCTGCTTTGCCCCAAGCACATCATGTTCACGGTCACCGATCATCAGTATCCTCTTCTTATCCTGCATCCGGCAGGTATCGATCAGATATCCGATCACCTCTGCCTTACTGCCTCTGCCTCCGTCCAGTTCCATCCCTGCCACATATTCAAAATATTGATCCAGGTTAAAATGTTCAATGATCCTTCTCGCATATACTTCCGGTTTGGACGTCGCGACAAAAAGTCTTTTTCCTGCTGCCTTCAATGCCTTTAATGATTTTTCAAATCCGGGATACACCGAACACTCAAAAATCCCCGTATCCTGATAATATTCCCTGTAATACTCCACCGCCTTCCAGCTTTTCTCATCGTCAAATCCATAGAATCTGGCGAACGAATCGGTAAGCGGCGGACCGATGAATTTATATAATTTTTCCCGTTCGGTCTCTTCAATTCCGAATTTCTCCAACGCATACATCACCGAATTCGTAATTCCCGGTGAAGAATCGATGATCGTGCCATCCAGATCAAAGAAACAGATATCATACATTTTATCAAGCTTTTCTTTTTCCATATTCTCTACCTGCCTGCTTCAAAAAAATACCGGAGCCGTCCTTCTGCGTTTTTTCCGCATCCGTCACACCCCGGTATTATTATAACCGTTCCATCTATACTTTTGCAAACTGTATCATCCAGAGAAGCAGAAGATGCACCGGATAAAATCCGTAGAAAAACCATTTTTCCCAGCCGTGTGCTGTTTTGTCTGCTTTGTTATACATACACTGTATAACCACTCCCGATGCTGCCGGCCCGATACAGGCGCATGCAGAATGTATGAGCGCACTCTCCAGCCCGCAGTCCGCCCTGTATGACAACACATTCAACAGAAAGAAGAGTCCCGCTGCTTTTCCATATGCCAGTGATACTTTTTTCCTGTCCCCATATGCATTTACAAACAGCATCGTAAATACCGGTGCCAGAAGTGCCCAGTCCGTCCAGAGCGAACAGATTACCAGCACGCACATCCATAGCATTTTCTCCCCTTTATGTTTTACATGATCTGCAACCCACACCACTCCCAGACATAGAAGAAGGCTGAACATCATGTTCAGGTTCGTCTGTTTCAATGCCAGCATGAAGGGTATCTGTGAAAGGATCCCAAATGCAAGCAGCCGCAGTGCATAGTTCTTTACAGATCTTGTGTAATGATATCCTTCCACAAGGAAATAGCACATAGTAATGGCTGTAAAATACCCGATATCAACCATAACTTCCTGCCCTGTACTGCCTTCTTTTAAAAATATATAGGCAAAATGATTACAGAACATAGCTGCCATTGCCAGATATTTTATTGCATTTCTACTCATACTTCCCTCTCCATTTTCATTCTTCGATATTTCTGATAAATCCGACATAGGTCGCTCCAAAATAAACTATATATACGCCAAAGAACAGGGCGAATGAAATTGCAAAATACTGTAACACCGGTGTACTGACTCCTGTATAGAAGTTAAATCCGGCACCCATATACACCGCTATGATCCCGCTGATCACTGCCGAAAGGATTGCCGGACACAGATAATACCCGGACAGCTGACGGAATACGGTCTGTTGGATCTCGCGTCTTCCAAGGCCGATTTTCGAAAGCACCTGGTAGCGGAACCTATATTTTGCCGAATCACTCAGCTGCTGTACCGATAACACCGTCAATGCAATACACAAAAATACCAGCCCGATATACATACATGGGAATGTGATACAACTCATCATATATCTGACCTCAGCCGATGCATTTTCCCGCACAAGATTCACCGCAGCATATGTGACAATGGTATCCGTACCATAACATACATTATCATCGTCTTCTTCCATGTATGTATGACCGGCATAATCATGTTTATCTGACAGATCATCCAGCTTATTCTGCAGGTTATCCGGCACTTTTTTCTTCACACTTACCGCAAGTTCCGAATAGTACGGTGTCATCTGCTGTATCCGTTCATCCGGCACAACGATGATATAATCACCGCCATTATGTCCGTCCTGCGAAAATGATTCGGTGCAGATCTTCCTGCAGGTCAGTGTCTCTCCTCGGTCCTGAAGCTTCACGTCATCCGTAAAATCTCCGGTTTCCTTATACACTCTTTGCTTCATCTGAAGGATATATTCATTTTTTCCAAGCGTTTCCGTGGAATATCCCAGCATTTTTCTCAGATGATTGTAATCACTCAGCCCCATATATGTATCATATCTGCAATATGCATCATCATCGGAACCTTTACGTATCTTTTTCTCATCCGGTGTTCCGTCTTCTCTGCGGTACTCATCTCCAAAATACCGCAGATGCGTATACAGCCATGTATTCATTGTGTTCGTATGATTTTCATAAATACGGTACACGCACGAATCCTTTACACCTGCTTCTTCTCCGACAATATCCAATTCCTTTGCAAAATCATATTCCGGATTCTGACTGTTCACCTGTACATCAAATGGAAATTTCATCTCTAAAACCTGATTCTGCCAGTCCGTAAACATTAATGCAACCGAGCACCCCAGAAATGCGACCATAAAAAGCACCGTAAGTGTTCCCATGGTAAACCGCATCGTTTTCAATTTAGATGCAAACTGACGCAGCAGGAACAGATTCTGCCCCCGGTAGACCGCATTTCCTTTTTTCTTCACATAGCAGATGATCCATGCGGAAAGCCCTGTATAAAACACATACATTGTAATAAACAGACCCGTCAGAAATACTGCTGCCCCTCCCGGCGACTGTATATTTCCACTCAGTATCCAAACACCGAACGCAAAAATGAACAGAATGGAAAACGGCAGTAATAACCGCTTTATTTTTTCATTCTTTTCTTTTAATTCCTCATTCTTCTGATTTTCTCTCATCAGATCATGAATGTTCATCTTGCGGAATTTCCGGCTGCACCGGAACAGTGCCAGCAGATAACATCCTGCAAAGCAGCACACAGTCATAAGGAAACAATATCCATTGAATTCCAGATGGGGTCTTAGTTCCACCTGTATGACACTATAAAGGACAACGAGCAGCACCTGCTGAAGCAACATTCCAAGGCCCAGTCCTATCACAAAGGAACACACACCGAGCAGCAGATTTTCTTTCATATAAAGCCCGGACACTTCCTTTTTATTCATTCCGATCAACAGATAGATACCGAATTCACGGCTCCTTTTTTCCAGCATGAACCGTACCATATAATTGATCAGCCATGCAACGATCAGTACAATAAAGAATGTGGCAATACCGATCATCGCTGCCATTATCGCTGCCATTTCATACATTTTCTGAAGATCCTTCGAAAAAATGATACTGTTAAATGCAAACATCAATGATACCACAAATGTCATCGTCAGCACATACACCAGATAATCTCTGGCGGAACGTCTGACATTGCGCAGTGCAAGCTTACCGAACATCTGACAGTTCACCTCCTGTCAGAGATAATACATCCAGGATCTTATTCAGAAATTCCCGCCTTTCTTCCACTCCTCTTACCAGTTCATGGAATATCTTTCCATCTTTCAGGAAAAGAATACGGCTGCAGTAGCTGGCTGAAAACGCATCATGTGTAACCATGAGGATCGTAGAGTGCATATCACGATTCATCTTGCGGAATGTTTCGAGCAGCATCTGTGCCGCTCTGGAATCCAGCGCACCGGTCGGCTCATCTGCGAGGATCAGTTTCGGACGATGAATCATCGCTCTGGCACAGGCACAACGCTGCTTCTGGCCCCCGGATACCTGATAGGGGAATTTATCCCGGATTTCTTCGATATCAAGCAGCTTCAATATGTGATCACATTTCTCTTGGATCTCTCTTTTACTCTTGCTGTGCAGCGTCATTGCCAGCACAATATTCTCTTCTATCGTAAGTGTATCTAACAAGTTGTAATCCTGAAATATAAATCCCAGATTGTCTTTCCGAAATTCCGCCAGTGCCTCATCACTCAACTCTGTAATATCCGTTTCTCCGTAGTATATATGCCCTGCAGTCACACGGTCAATCGTAGACAGCATATTCAAAAGTGTTGTCTTTCCGGAACCCGATGCTCCCATGATTCCCACAAATTCTCCTTTTTGGACGCAAAAGCTTACCCTGTCTACCGCTTTGGTGATGTTCGTATCACTTCCGTAATATTTTTCCACATCACACACCCGGATCTCTCCATCCGGGATTCTGCCTCCTGCCAGGATTCTGTCTGTTTTTTTCTCTGTTGTCTTGCCATGCTTTCTTATTCTTCTCATCCATATCATCCTTTCCGGTCTTTTTGTAATACTCTTTTTCATCTCTACTTTACCCGTCCGGACCAGAAAGATGTATCGATGTATCTTTCAGTTATCTTACATTTTTGAAAGATAACTGCTGACCGGAAATGTAAGGATCATCTTCGTGCCTTCACCACGAACAGATTCCGCCTCGATGGCAATTCCAAGCTTTTCACACAGCCGTCTGCACAGATAAAGACCCATCCCCGTAGATTTCTTACCATTTCTTCCATTGGAACCGGTAAAACCTTTTTCAAAGATTCTGGACATCTCTTCTTCCCGTATTCCGGTTCCGTTATCTTCTACGATCAGCCGGACACCATGACCGTACCTTTCCGTGTAAATATGAATATACGGATGGACCTTTGGATTCTCACTTTTATATTTCACACTGTTCAGCATAAGCTGGTTCAGTATAAAAAGGATCCACTTTTTATCGGTATACGCAAGATCAGGGCACTCCACTTCCCCGCGCACTCCGTTACTAATTAGATAATACTTATTTTTTATCAAAATTTCAGAAGCCGCCTTCCCAAGGTCTGTCTCTTCAATCATATAGTCTTTGTATACCTTTTCCATTCTGGCATAATACAGAACCATATCTACGTCATTTTCAATCCGTTGATTCTCAAGACCGATCTGTCTGGTCACTTCGTCTTTATGATTCTCACACGCAAGCTGGATACTGGTAATCGGTGCTTTGATCTCATGCACCCAGCTTTCGATATAATCCCGATAATCATTCTGTTCATCTTCAAGCATACGGATCCGTTCGATCACAGATTTATTCGATCGTCTGATCAACTCCCGGTAGATCCGATCTTCCAGATATGGTGAAGCTGGCAGCAATTCTCCAAGCAGATATCTCTGATCTACATTTTCCAGAATATGTTCTGCCCTGTCAAAATATTTCTTCCTGCGATAATATCCTGTCACAATCCATATCCCAAGGATGATCCACCAGAAAATGAGAATCAGTGCAGCTGCGTTTCTGTTATACCCTGTAATATAGAAGAACCCCATCAGTAATATCATACACAGGAGGTGCAGCAGACATATTAGAATCTTATCTTTTATATATTCCGAAAATCTCATATGCGGTACCCCATTCCCCGTTTTGTCTCAATGAAATCCGTCACTCCGATGTCAGCCAGTTTTCCTCTGAGTCTTGTAACATTCACACTTAATGTATTGTCATCTATGAAGACTTCATTGTCCCACAGGTATTCGATCATATCCAGTCTCGGAACAATCTCACCCTTTTTCTGATATAGAAGATGCAAAATCTTCAACTCATTTTTCGTAAGATCTGTCTTTTTTCCTTCATGCTCTATGCAGCCTCCCACAACATTTAGGATTACACCTTTATATTCCATGTTCAACGCATTACCCCTTGATTTCTCTGCATTTTTATCGGTAGTTCTTTTTAGTACTACGCCTATTCTTGCCAGCAGAATCGGTGGATTGAACGGTTTTGTGATATAATCATCTGCCCCTTTCAAGATTCCGGTCAGTTCATCCATGGAATCTGTTCGGCTGGTCAGAAATATGATTGGAATATCTGAATGTTCTTTCAGCTTCGTACAGATGTCAAAGCCGCTTTCCCCCGGAAGATTCCAATCCAGGAGTACCAGATCCGGTGCCGGTATCATGCTGCATATTTGCTCTGCCGTATTTTTAAATTCTTCGATTATCTCTGCTTCATAAAAAGCATTTTCCAGGAGCTGTTTTAATTCCTTTCGGATACCCGGATCATCTTCTACAATAACAATCTTCATGTCGTTCTCCTCATGATGTTCCTTTTATAATTATACTGATAAATACAGAACAGATTGTAGAAAATACGCTTTTACATTTTCCACAATCTGTTCATTATAGCATATAACATACGTTGAATATGTTTGTATTATTTCACAAGAAGTGATGTTCCAGTCATCTCAGCCGGCTGTTCCATACCCATCAGTTCAATCAGTGTAGGAGCAATATCTGCCAGGCATCCGTCTTCTTTCAACTTGTATGCAGGATCTGCGTTTACAAGGATGAATGGTACAGGATTGGTTGTATGTGCTGTAAATGGCTCTTTTGTCTCTTCATCGATCATGTACTCTGCATTACCGTGATCTGCACAGATGAACATCTGTCCGTCAGCTTCTTTTAATGCTTCGTAAGCCTTTCCTACACACTCGTCAACTGCTTCAATGGCTTTTACAGCAGCCTCGATCACACCAGTATGACCTACCATGTCAGGGTTGGCAAAGTTAATTACGATAACATCATACTTATCAGACTTGATTGCTGCAACGAGCTTGTCACATACTTCATATGCACTCATCTCTGGCTTCAAATCATAAGTAGCAACCTTTGGAGATTTTACAAGAATTCTATCTTCTCCTTCATTTGGTTCCTCTACGCCGCCATTGAAGAAGAATGTTACGTGAGCATACTTCTCTGTCTCAGCGATACGTGCCTGTTTCTTGCCGTTCTTGGCAAGGAACTCACCAAATGTATTAGCGATTTCTTCTTTCACAAATGCGACCTGTTTATTTTCGATTGTAGCATCGTATTCTGTAAAGCATACAAATGTTGTCTTGATTCTGTCTCCTCTGTCAAATCCGTCAAAGCTGTCGTCACAGAATGTTCTTGTGAGCTCTCTTGCTCTGTCCGGGCGGAAGTTGAAGAATACTACGGAATCATTTTCTTTGATCGTTGCAACCGGTGCGCCGTCCTTTGTTACTACAAATGGTACAACGAACTCATCCGTTACATCTGCATCATAAGAAGCCTGGATTCCCTCTGTAGCAGAAGCAGCTGTCTCGCCTTCGCCTGCTAAAAGTGCCTTGTAAGCCTTTTCTACACGATCCCAGCGGTTATCACGGTCCATTGCATAATAACGTCCGGAAACACTTGCAACCTCTCCTACGCCGATTTCTTTCATCTTAGCTTCTAACTGCTCTACATACTCTTTTCCTGAAGCCGGTGGTGTATCACGACCGTCAAGGAAGCAGTGTACGTATACTTTCTCAAGTCCCTGTCTCTTAGCCAGTTCCAGAAGGCCGAAAATATGTCCGATGTGGCTGTGAACACCACCGTCAGATACCAGCCCCATCAGGTGCAGTGCAGAATCATTCTTCTTGGCATTCTCACATGCAGCCAGAAGTGCTTTATTCTCGAAGAATACACCATCTTCAATTGCCTTTGTGATCTTTGTCAGTTCCTGATAAATGATACGTCCGGCACCCATATTCATATGGCCAACTTCTGAGTTACCCATCTGTCCGTCCGGAAGTCCTACTGCAAGTCCGCTGGCATTTCCTTTTACACATGGATATTCTGACATCAGTTTATCCATAACAGGTGTTTTTGCCATAGCAATTGCATTACCTTCTGTCTTTTCATTCAGTCCATAACCGTCTAAGATCATAAGTACTGTTGGTTTCTTACTCATTTTTAATATCACCTTTCGTCTTAAATATCACTTTTACAGCATAAAACCGCAGGAAGCAGTCAAACGAAAGCCTCCTGCGGCTGATTTTCTAAATCTTATTTGTAGTTTACGATCTTTCCGAAATCAGCTTTCAGAGATGCTCCACCTACAAGTCCGCCGTCGATATCAGCCTGAGCGAATAACTCTGCTGCATTTCCAGCGTTTACAGATCCGCCGTACTGGATACGGATAGCTTCTGCTGTAGCTTC
>ERZ779890.2121-NODE-2121-length-19352-cov-3.187128_pt1 | contig 19352 bp, 31 predicted proteins | sample MGYA00511553_ERZ779890 | MGnify/ENA primary metagenome ERZ779890 (study PRJEB29588, sample SAMEA2152064) | human gut metagenome | biome: human gut; feature: human-associated habitat; material: faeces | place: Denmark | collected 2008/2010 ... | reverse complement strand
CGGCGGTTTTCTGCGTACCGTTGCCGCCAATGCACACAATACAGTCCAGCCCCAGTTCTTTGACGTTCTTCTCTATCAAAGCAGGTTTATCCACATCGGACACCACTCCATGCTTCTTGAACGGCTTTTCGCGGGAGGTTCCCAGCATTGTACCGCCCAGGTTCAGCAATCCCGACAAGGACTTATCCGTAAACGACTCCACATCTTTTGTCAATAATCCTTGAAAGCCGCTATGAATACCTATCACCTCCATTCCATAGTGGTTGATAGCGGTTTTGCATACGCCACGAATAGTCGCATTGATACCGGGACAGTCCCCTCCTGAAGTCAAAATACCGATTCTCATAATGTTTTAGTTTAAATTACGGTTCTTTTCTCCTATACGGACGTAAAGATAGAAAAAAAAGAGAAAAAAGATAGAGATGCCGATAAATAAGATTACTTTTGCGCATTAAATACAGATTTCAATAAGAACGATGAATATTACAAAATTTCTGAACAAAGTATACTTCGCCCCCCGCCTGAAAGAAATCGAACGATACACCGACCATGCAAGCGAACTGCAGGCAGGCGTCATGCACCGCCTGATACGTATGGCCCCCAATACGGGATGGGGCAAGAAATACGATTACGCTTCCATCCGTACTTATGAAGATTTCAAGAAACGTCTTCCCATACAAACCTACGAAGAGATCAAGCCTTACGTAGCCCGTCTGCGGGCCGGCGAGCAGAACCTGCTATGGCCCTCGGAAATACGCTGGTTTGCCAAGTCTTCGGGAACAACCAATGATAAAAGCAAATTCCTGCCGGTCAGCAAAGAGTCCCTGCAGGACACCCACTATCAGGGCGGCAAAGACGCCGTCGCCATCTATCTGGGGCAGAACCCGGAAAGCCGCTTCTTCTCAGGGAAAGGCCTCATTCTCGGCGGCAGCCACAGCCCGAACCTGAATTCCAACCACAGTCTGGTGGGCGATTTATCCGCCATACTGATACAGAATGTACACCCGCTGGTGAATTACATCCGCGTGCCGAGCAAGAAGATCGCCCTGATGAGTGATTTTGAGTCCAAGATGGAAGCAATAGCCAACAGCACGCTCCACACCAATGTCACCAACCTCTCGGGAGTGCCCTCCTGGATGCTGGTGCTCATCAAACACATACTGGAGAAAACCGGCAAGCAGTCGCTGGAAGAAGTATGGCCCAATCTGGAAGTATTCTTCCATGGCGGAGTAGCTTTCACTCCTTACCGGGAGCAATATAAGCAAATCATCAAAAGTTCCAAGATGCATTATGTGGAAACGTACAATGCATCCGAAGGCTATTTCGGCACGCAAAACGACCCGAACGACCCTGCCATGCTGCTGATGATTGACTACGGCATCTTCTATGAATTCATTCCTCTGGAAGATGTCGGCAAGGAGAATCCGCGCATCTGTTGTCTGGAAGAGGTAGAGCTGAACAAGAACTACGCAATGGTCATCTCCACTTCCGCCGGACTATGGCGTTATATGATCGGGGACACAGTGAAGTTCACCGGCAACCGCCCCTACAAATTTGTCATTACCGGCCGCACGAAGCACTTCATCAACGCTTTTGGCGAAGAGCTGATTGTGGAGAATGCCGAGAAAGGCCTGAACAAAGCCTGTGCAGCCACCGGAGCGCAGATCATAGACTATTCCGCGGCTCCTGTCTTTATGGACGAGCACGCCAAATGCCGCCACCAGTGGCTGGTTGAGTTCGCCCGGATGCCGGATAGCCTGGAGAAGTTTGCCAAGATACTGGACGACACCCTCAAAGAAGTAAATTCCGACTATGAGGCCAAACGGCAAAACGACCTGGCCTTACAGCCGTTGGAGATAATCGTGGCCCGCAAGAACCTGTTCCACGACTGGCTGGACAGCAAAGGCAAACTCGGCGGACAGCACAAGGTTCCCCGCCTCAGCAATACAAGAGAGTACATCGAGGAAATGCTGAAACTGAATTTCAAAGAATGATACCACCGCCCAACAGCAAGCCGTCCGCATCATAGAAAGCGGCGGCCTGCCCCGGAGCGATAGCCTCCAAAGGCTCCAGCAACGACACCCTCAGGCATCCGTCCGCCATCAGAGCCACCCTGCAATGGTTCGCCTGCTTGCGATAGCGTATCTTCACGATGACCGTTTCCATGCCCAACACCCGTTGCTCACTGACGAGGTTCCAGTCTTTCAGCAGCATTTCGTCCTTATACAGGGAAGCGAGCGGTGCAAGTACCACCTCGTTCGTCGCTGTCCTGACTTCCTTCACAAATACGGCACGATTGAGATGAATCCCCAGCCCGCGCCGTTGGCCTATCGTATAAAAGGGATACCCCTCGTGGCTGCCCAATATTTCCCCCTTTTCACCGATAAAAAGACCCTTTCCCGGCAACCGCCCCGCAGGGACTTCACGCTTCAGGAAAGAACGGTAATCCAACGGGCAGAAGCATACCCCTATACTGTCCTTCTTGGAGGCGACACGCGCAAACCCACGCCCGGCAGCATAGGCGCGCGCTTCCTCTTTCGTCACATCCCCCATCGGGAGCAACATGCGCTGCAAGATGTCTTGCTTCAATCCCCACAAAAAGAAAGTCTGGTCCTTGTCCCTGTCCGATGCCGGAGCGATATAGCATTGTTCTCCCAAGAGGGCTTTACGCGCATAATGCCCGGTGGAAATCCAATAAATCCCCTTTTCATCGGCTATTCTTGCCAGAAGCGCCCATTTCAGTTCATTGTTGCAGAGCGTGCAGGGGACAGGAGTATGCCCCGCCAGGTATTCATCGATAAAGTAACGGATGATGCGTTCGCGGAAAAGCTCCCGCGCATCGTATGTAACATGCTCAATGCCCAGCCTCGCAGCCAATGCACGCGCATCGTCCAAATACTCCGTCCTGTCGTCCACCTCGTAAAAACGGAAAGTAACTCCCGTCACCTCATAACCGGCATCCTGCAGTCTCATGGCAGCCACAGAGCTGTCCGTACCGCCGCTCATTCCCAATAACACACGTTCTTTTGACTTCATGCCGCAAAAATAGTATTTCATCCTGAGAAAACCCTATCTTTGCCACCACCAAAAGAAAACATCATGGAAAACTTCAACTACCAATCCGTCCCCTTCCACTACCTGCACTGTCTCAATCCCTCCTGCGCCCGGAGCGCAAGCTGCCTGCGCCATCTCGCCGCACAGCATGTCCCTGCCGAAGTGACACACATCATGGCGGTGAATCCCGCCAACTATCCCGCAGAAGCCGACCGGTGCGCCTACTTCCGCAGCACCGAGAAACAGCGTTATGCCTGGGGCATCAGCAGTCTTTTCGACAACATCCCCTACAAAAAAGCGGTGTATCTGAAGCGGAAGATACACGACCTTTATCCCCGCACCACCTACTACCGTATTCTGCATCAGGAACGCGCACTCTCGCCCGGAGAGCAGGAAGAGATCACCGCACTGTTTCTTCAGACAGGCATCGACGAAGTCCCCGTTTTCGACAGGTACACCGATGAGTACAACTGGGACGAGCAGCACACGCCCAAAGGCAACGCCGCTCTGTAACTTGCTGAGTGGATGAATGGTTGATGTCCCACCGCCGATGGTCATAGTGGGACATCCTTTCAGTCGTATTGGGAACACGTTTCAGTCGTAATGAGAGCCCCGTTCAGTCGTATTGGGAACATGCCTCTCCCGCGGTGGGAACATATCTCTGCACATCGGCCTATTATAATATTTCGCACACAGGGCTGTTATATTCATAGAAATTCCGTAACTTTGTGCTTCGTAATGAACTAAAAGACAAACGTTATGGAACAACAACTGACCATTTACAACACCTTAGATAGAAAAAAGGAGTTATTCGTACCCCTGCACGCCCCTCATGTGGGCATGTACGTCTGCGGACCGACCGTCTATGGCGACCCGCACTTGGGACACGCACGTCCGGCCATAACTTTCGACCTGCTTTTCCGCTATCTCACGCATATCGGCTACAAAGTACGCTACGTGCGCAATATCACCGATGTGGGGCATTTGGAACATGATGCCGACGACGGCGAAGACAAGATAGCCAAGAAAGCCCGTCTGGAACAACTCGAACCTATGGAGGTGGCGCAGTACTACATCAACCGTTACCACCAGGCAATGGACGCACTGAACGTCCTTTCGCCCAGCATCGAGCCGCATGCCAGCGGCCATATCATTGAGCAGATAGCACTCGTGAAGGAAATCATGAAGAACGGATATGCCTATGAGAGTGAAGGTTCCGTCTACTTCGACGTGGCCAAATACAATAAAGACCACCATTACGGCAAACTCTCCGGCCGCAATCTGGACGATGTGCTCAACACCTCCCGCGAGCTGGACGGACAGAGCGAAAAGCATAACCCCGCCGACTTCGCCCTCTGGAAATGTGCGCAGCCCGAACATATCATGCGCTGGCCCAGCCCATGGAGCGACGGTTTCCCCGGCTGGCACGCAGAATGTACGGCCATGGGCAAAAAATACCTCGGCGAGAACTTCGACATACATGGCGGCGGCATGGACCTTATCTTTCCGCACCACGAAAACGAATGCGCCCAGTCCTGCTGTGCACACCCTGGATCAAGCTTTGCCAAATATTGGGTGCATGCCGGCATGCTGATGGTCGACGGTGTTAAGATGTCAAAATCGCTTGGCAATTTTTACAACGTTGACGAGATTATTTCCAAATATCCGGCCGAGGCGCTGCGCCTGCTGTTTTTGACCACGCATTATCACCAGCCGTTCAACTTCACTTTTGAAGGGCTGAATCAGGCCAAGGCCGCATTGGACAGGTTTTACAACGCCCTGCGCCAAAATGCGGCGGTAAAGGTTGAAAAAGCGTCGCCGAATGCCAGGCTGATGGAAGCTTTGGCCGATGACGTCAATACGCCGCTGGCGCTCTCGGTGCTGCATGAAATTGTCAATAATCTGAATAAGTCGGAAACCGAAGCCGACAAAGTCAGATACAAGTCGGAACTGATTGCTTCGGCGGAAGTTCTGGGGTTGTTGTATCAGGATCCGGAAGTTTGGTTTAAGGGCGTGTCCGATGAAAAGGGCGGCCTGAGCGAAACCGATATCGAGAACAAAATCGCCGAACGTCTGGCCGCCAAAAAGAACAGGGATTATGCGCTTGCCGATAAAATCCGCGGCGAATTGAAAGACGCCGGCATTGTTCTGGAAGATACTCCGTCCGGCACGACCTGGAAGCGCGCATAATTTTAAGGCGCTTGATAAACAAAGCCCCGCTGTTGCGGGGCTTTGTTTTGGAGTTGTCAGTTTTTGAGGCGTTTTAGTTTTTTTCTGTCGTTATTTTTCTGAACCGTACTGAAGATGGTGTCGGCAAAGGATTTTTTTGCCACGTGGGTTATAAAAAGAGGCTCTTCCAGTTTCAGTTTTCCGAGCGTTTCTTCCAAAGCTTCAAAACTTTCGTAAATTTTGCTGATTAGGACAATGTCCTGTTCCGATGAGTCCGCACGTTCCGAAATAGTTTCTTTATTCATGAGTCTTTTCCTTCTAACTGTTTTGATAATATGTGTCGTCAGTCCGGTCTCCTGAAGTCTGTATACAGTCTAAACGCAAAACGTTTTTTTGTACAGGCTGTAAAAAATGTCTTCAGGCAACGAAAAATAAGTACACAGAATAAAAGTTTCATAAAAATATCCGGTGCCCGCACCGGAACGGATTCGCCTAAGGCCGCATGACCATGCACTGAATGTTGGTCGTGCTTTCCAGTTTGCTTTTAAATTCAAACGGGTCGACGCTGCCTTCCGTATAAAGGTCATAATGAATCGGTACGACAATGCCCGCGCCCAGCCAGCGTGCCGCAACCAGCGCTTCGTTGATGTTCATGTTGGCGCGTCCGCCGATGGGAATAAACGCGATGTCGGGTTTGTATATTTCGCCCACCAGCTTGAAATCCTGCTGCAAGGCGGTGTCGCCGAGGTCATAAATTTTGACGCCGCCGATATTCAACAGAATGCTGGCCGCCTGTCCGAAAGGTCTTCCGTCGGGCAGAAAACCGCTGTGCATGGCATAGCGGAACTGCGCCGACCCCCATGGATACTGCCAGGTGCCGCCGATGGGTACCCGGATTGTTTCGGCCCCCTGTTCGGTGCAGTATTCCGCCAGTTCCATAACCGCGGTAATTTTGGCCTGATTGTTTTTGGAAATTTCGACGGCGTCGCCGAGATGATCCTGATGCCCATGCGTAAGAAGAATGTCCGAAGCCTTGATGTCAGACGGTTTCATGACGGCCATCGGCGCTCCGGTCAGAAAAGGGTCCAGCACGATGCTGTATTCTCCTTTGGCAATGACAAAGCCGCTGTGTCCCAAATACCGGATTTTAACGTCTTTATATTCCAATGTGTCGGTCATTATGTTCTCCTTGCGCGGTTAAAGAAAAGATGCAGCCATTATAAGAATTTTCTTATGCTTTGTATATAAGGATTTTGCCGTTCCTACATCAGATATTTTTCCGGGGAGAGTCTTTCGCTGTGAAATTTGAAGTCTTTGCCATAGGCTCTGAAACGGTTATTCGACCAGTCGTCAATCACGGCATCAATCAGGTCGGCGTTGACGACGTCTTCGCTGCGCATCGGAAAGCGGCTTGACATTTCCTGAATGATGTAGTTGGCAACATTAGCTTTCATTATACATCTCCTTTATAATGAACGATTAACCTGCGTTAATATATTGTTAATAATTGAAACTCAAAGGTTTATAGAACTAAAGTCTATGTTAATGAACCGCTTTTCCGCTTGCATTTCCCGCGGTTTTTTCTTTTGGATTTCAGAGTCTTTTGTCGGGTCTTTCGCGGTCAAATTCGCGGCATAATTCCGATTCCATCGTATAATTGACGATGTTGTCGAGCTTGCGCTGTTCGTTTTCTCTGGCCTTGTGAAATTCGTCGATAATCGGTTTCAGCCGGGCGGTGTAATATTTATAAAGCCGGTCGATTCCGGCGCGGATTTCCGCGTCGCTGGTGCCGGAAACCTTAATGGCGCGAACTTCGCTTATGGCATTGCGAATAGTCTCGTCAATCAGCGGCAGAAAATATTCCAGGGTCAGAATGTTGATGCGCTGGTGAACCTGTTCGTGACGGATAACCTGCGAAAATTTGCAGCTGTTGCGGTCAATCTCTTTTGACACATAAATCAGCGGATCGTTGTAGCCGAACTTTATCTCAATTTCGCTGGGCAGCAGACAGGCGTGATTCTGATCTAAAGTTTTAACATAAACGTCCTTGATCCAAATCTGATACTGGGGCTTGAGCGTTGCCAGTCCGACGACGAAAAAGCCTTTTTCGGCGCCGCCGGCCATGCGTTCAATTTCCCGTTGCGGGGTCGAGAGGTCGTGTATCAGCTGGCCGTAAGAGGTCAAAAACGTAATTTTCGGCTTGGGATTGATGGCGTCGCAGGACACAAATTCGCCATAACTCCAGGCAGCCGCTTTTGCCGTGAAAAAACAGACGCAAATCAGAACCAGTATTGCCGATTTTTTCATTTTGTTGTCCAAAACGTTTAACCTGAAATAATTTTATTATCCCTTTGTTAAAATTTATTTACTAACCTGTAAACGGTATGGAGGAAAAATGAGCCGAAGGATAGTCTTATGTATGTTTTGTGCCGCTCTGGCTTTCAGCCTGCCGGCAGCGGCGGAGGAAAGTGCCGAAGAGGTTTCCCGCCGTTATCACGAAGCGGGTGTCGCCGATGCCGAAGCCATGGCGCGCAAATTTGAAGAAACCGTCAAGCCGCGCTATCAGAGGGCCTATGACAATTATCTTGCCGACCTGGAAATCATTAAGGTTACCGGCCGCGCCAACGATGACGAAAACCTTTATGACGATTTGCGCAAAATGAACAGCAACGAATTTTTCGTCTATTCCCAGTCTGAACGCGGAATCAATCTTAATCGCGGCAATGCTTTCCGATAGATGTATTGACTCTGTGCCCGGAGCAGGCTAAAACAAAAACGGAATAAGTTTTGCAAGAGGATGTCATGAGTGAAGTAAATCCGGTTTTAGATGAGTTTTTTCCGATTTTGATTGAAAATTTTATCCGCTTTGAAACCGCGTCGCTGTATGTGCGCAGCCGCGAAGCCGGAGCCGAAGTGCCGCCGGCGGCAAAGTTTAAAATTGCGCCGGAATATTATAATCGGATCGTCAATAACGAAATTACCGCGCCGCTCATCGGCCTGAATCTGTCTTACGACGAGGCCTCGTCAATCTTGACGGTCGAACCGACGCCTTATTTTACGGAACTTTACGAAAACAAGATTATGAGCGACGTTGCCCTTAAACAGTCGGAAGAGAGCCGGGGGCGCTATTCGAAGTTTATCGAAACCGTTGAGTAATCCGCAAAATTGTCAATCTGTCCGCTTTCTGTTTGGAAAAGCGGATTTTTTTTTAATTGATTATCGGCAAATTTCTGCTTATACTTGCAGCGTGCGGGTTATCCGCCGTTATAACAACCATATTATTATAAAGACCACGAGGTATTTCAGTGCCTAAAGTCTTAACACCGTCAAATTGTTAGGTGGCAAAAAATTTGACACATCCAATGTTTTAAACGGAGGAGTGTCAAAAATAAGCGTGCATGCATGACGAATAATGACTGCACTGACTTTGTGTACTGAAAACTCCTCCACCTTCTAAAAAGGTGGAGATTGTTTTTATAAATACAGGAGTTTTTACATGAAGCAGAACAAAACCGAACGATTGCAGGCAGAGGTTTCCAAAATCAGAAAAATAAAAATTTCAAGCCGCGGCCGTACCCCGGACGGAGGGCCTAACCCGATAGACACGCATGTCGGCAACCGGATTAGGCTGCGCCGCCAGCTTTTGGGATACAGTCAGGAAAAACTGGCCTCCTTATTGGGGCTTACTTTTCAGCAGGTTCAAAAATATGAAAAGGGCATGAACCGCGTCGGTGCCAGCCGTCTGTGGGATATGGGCAAAGTTCTGGGTGTGCCGATAAGCTTCTTTTTTGAGGATATGGACGAAGCGACGGCCGGACAGTCGCCGCGTATGTTTCAGCTTTCCGGCGGCTGTCCGCCTTTGAAGGAAGAGGCCGAAGCAGAGCCAAGCGACCCGATGTTGCGTCAGGAAACGATTGAGCTGGTTAAAGCCTATTATAAGCTTCCCAATCGCAAAGCCGTAAAACACCTCTATGAATTTATTGTCGCCATGTCCAAAACCGCCGTTAATGCGGAGCAAGAGGAACAAATTTAATTTTTGTGCCGGAAATTAAAATGAAAAATCAAAAAAAGAAAAAACCTTGATAATAAATCAAGGTTTTTTTCAATTTGGTAGGGGTAGTCAGACTTGAACTGACACTCCCAGAGGGAACAAGATTTTGAGTCTAATTTTATATCTACGCAACATATTGAAAAATAATAAAATTATGATTTTATTCTGACTTTAAAAATTCCTTATTCTGACTTTTCGCTTTTCGCGATTCTCTTTTTATAGGCTAAAAGTGATAATTCGGGCGTGTTGGCTTTATAGTATTTTTCAAAAGTTGTTTCGTTTGTATGGCCGGTTATGGAGATAATTGCATTGCTCGCAACATCTGCTTCGGCATATGCTGTGCTGGCTGAGTGACGAATTTGTTTGAATATTAATTTCATGCCGATTTCTTTGCTGCATTTTTGAAAATGCCGGGACAACCGTTCTCTGGTAAAATTTCCAAACTCATCTTGAATAATGTATCCTTGCTTGCTTAAGACCTCGTCCCAAAGATATTCGGGGATTGGAACATAAGTTTTCTTTTGTGTTGCTTTGAAAGTTTTTTGCTGTTCAATTTCAAAAAAGTAAAAATTCTTATATTTAATAATCATGTCAGAATGAAGAGCAACAACATCCTCCGGGCGCTGTCCGATAATATAGTTTAATTCAACAGCCAAAGCCAAATGCGGATATTTGGCTTCACGCGCTTTTTTTACCCATTCCCGGATATATTCTTCGGAATAGATTTCTTTTTTCTGAACGGTCTTTTCAAGTCGTATTCCGACAAAAGGATTATTTATATTAAAAATATCCTCATAAATGCCAAAGCTGAACAAAAGCTTTAAGACAGTAATGCAATAATTCGACTTGTAAATGGAGCCGGTTGTCTTAAGCAGGCTTTTGTAAAACTTTTCTGCCGCCTTATGTGTGAAGCTGTCCAAAGGTATGTCTTTGAAAAATTTACCGGAATGCTGCGCTTTTATCGTGCATAAAAATTCATAAGAATAACGGTAACTGGCGGCTGTGTCCTTTGATAAATTTAGATATTTGTCACTTTTAATAAAACGCTGCCATATATCCAGAAGCGATTTAGGGGTTAAATTCAGCGATGTTTGTCGAAAATCATTAAGCTGACGGTTTAATTTAATGGCTTGTTCGCAGGCCGATAAATAGTCACAGCCAAGGGCATAAGACGGCCTCATATCGCAGCCTTCCGGGATTAAGCGTTTCGGAAGGTTGAAATAATAAGCCGTCTTTCCTTCCGCGTCGTCATCCTTCCAGCCTGCCGGATGTCCAGTAATCAGTTCCACCAGCCGGTTTTTCCAGTCTCCAAAATAACCTTTTCGCGCATTTGTCTCTACCAGATAACATTTCAAAATTAGGCTTGTTATCGTTAACTTCGCGGTAAAGTTTCGTTTTCCGGGAGTAAGGTTTGACTTCCAATAGGCCCTGCCGGACGTATTTGTTAAGAGTTCTGTTATCCGTCATGGTATTTAAGCCAAGTCGTTTTTTCATTTCCTCAGCAGTCATAAATCCGTTATCATTCATCATCTACTCCTTTCCCGTATTTTTCTAAGACATTCTTGGCTTTGTTGTTGGGATTGATTTTTGTATCATAAACGGCGGTATCCAAATCATATCCGGCAAATTCTTCAATATACATTTCTTTCCGTGCATAATAACGAAGGGTGTCTTCGTAGTCTTTTATTTGCTTATGTAAATCAGAGGTCATGCTGCTTTCTCCATGAAATTCGGTGCAATCAGATTTGCCGCAATGATGGCCCGGGCGACCGGCGGACAAACCGCGTTGCCGCATTTTTGGACTTGCGCCGTCTTGGTTATCGGGGTTCCGTCGGCTTGCCGGTCGAAAATATAATCGGCCGGGAATCCCTGCGCGGCAAAAAGCTCGTGCGGTTGCAACATACGCAAGCCAATGTCAACAATCACATACGGTTCGCCGCCGATGTAAACGGTTATCAGGGCAAAGCGGTCTTTGGTCGGTACCGTGTCCAGAGGTTCATTAAGTGGCTGGCCGTCTTTTTCATTGCCGTAGTATTTCACGAGTAAAGCCCGAACTTCGGCAAAATGCTTGCCCTGTGCGCTGATGGTCTGCAACGGTTCTTCCACGCTTTGGCCGACATTGGTACCGCGCATTTTGACAAGATGCGAGGTTACAAGGCTGTTGTGGTCGATTGCCGTTATAGTGTCAACCGGCTTGTCCATCTCCGAACCGGTGGCGCCGGTGTAGTGTTTAGCCAAAAACGCGGTTACAACCTGACTGTGGTCTATCCGGGTAATGGTACCAAGCGGCGCGTCTGCAGCTGTGCCGACAGATTGTCCGTATTGTCGAGCCAGGAAAGCCGACACAAGCGCGTGTTTCTTGCCGCCGGAGACGACAGTTCCAAGAGGAACATCAAGCCCCGGCACGCGTTTTCCGTCTTTGTCGCCGTAACCGATATTAATTAAGGTTGCTGCCGCAACGGCGTGGCTGTTCTTGGCGGTTAATGTCGGCAGCGGGTTATCCGGCGTTTGGGCGCGGTGGTCGTTGCCGGTGTGGTTGACCTGAACCAATGTCGGAATAACAAGAGCGTGATGGCCGCCTTTGGGGTTTGCGGTTACGGTTGTTAAAGGCTTATCCGCCGGATTAATGGAATCGCTTGACCAGTTGGCAATGCTGACAATAAAAGGTTTGGGATTGTTCAGAACAAACTTCTGTATTCCTTTGGCTATCCGGCGCAGGGTATTCTCTGACAACGGTTTCTTGCGCTCAAAAATTGATGGGCAGGGGATTGTCCAGTCGATAATTTCGGCCGCTGTGTGCCATGGCTTGAGTTTCTTTTTCTTTGTTTCCGGGCTTTTGGGGTCGCCGTGGGTCGGATCCGGCCAAACAATCGGTTGTCCGTCGCAACGGGCAATCAGGAACAAGCGTTTGCGGCTGGTGGGTGCGCCATAGTCGCAGGCCGCCAAAACCCGCCATTCGACTTGATAGCCAAGCCCGCGCAGTTCTGCAATCCAGCGGTTAAAGGTTTCTCCAGAGCGGGATTTATCCGGCCGATTGTCCGGGCCAAGCGGTCCCCAAGTCTGAAATTCTTTGACGTTTTCAAGAAAAATCATTCGCGGATGTACGGTTTTTGCCCATTTGATGACAACCCAAGCCAGCGAGCGGATTTTTTTGTTACAGGGCGTGCCGCCTTTGGCAATCGAAAAATGCGTACAGTCCGGGGATGCCCACAAAATCCGAACTTGCCGGCCGCGGGTAGCCACCAACGGATGGACAGCAAAAACGTCTTCCTTAAAGTGGATAGTCTGCGGATGATTGGCCGCGTGCATACCGATTGCTTCCGGGTCGTGATTGATGGCAATATCTACGGGAGTGCCGGTTGCCTGTTCAATACCGGTATCAGCACCGCCTCCGCCGCAGAACAAAACAACGTCAATCTCCGGCTTGGTGTCCATTAAAACATACTGATTGTTTAGCATTTTCCTTCACTTTCACCGTTTAAGGCTTTGTTAATCATATCTGCCAGTCCTTTGTCTTTGGCGAATTCTGCTGCTGGAATACATTGCTTAAGTAAATCTCTAAGCCTGTTCATCTCGGCTTGCTGTCTAACAATCTCTTCTTCCATAGCAGCAAGTTTTTTATTCGCCATTTCAGTAATATGTGCCAGAAAAGTTTTAGTCATCATTCCACCTCAAACAAATCTTTAATGCTGGCTTTGCTCTTGCCGATATAGGTTTCCGTACTATACCTCCAGAGAAAAGCGCCCTGAAAATCATCTGTAATACAATAAGGATGAACAAAATCTGTTGTATTAATGACCAATGCTTTATATGTTCCAACATTGGGGGCATTAATTTCCCACACATCACCGATTTCTGGTTTTAATGCACTCATTTCAATCTCCCTGCAATCCATAAGGCAAATAAAACAAACAACCCACCAAAGAAAAACTCGTAACTAAAATTCATTTCAGCACCTCGTTTATTCTAGTTAAAAGGTCAGATGTTTTCCAAGCCCAATCGCAGTTGCAAAACCCAACACCTTTTATGGTCTCCATTTCTTTTTGAATGTATGGTTTACACTCTTTAAGCAACTGGCGCAGCTGCTGATTTTTATCGTAAATTTCCGCAAGGTCATTATTAGCTTGTTGTCTGTATTCTTTCAGCCGTTGCAGCTCGTCGCAATCAGGAATAGGGGCGAGAACTTCTATAACATCCAAAGTGCAACATATTGCATAGAAACGGTTATATTTGCTTAGCTTAGCAACATCTACGTTTCCATTTGACAACCTGACATAATAAGCCCCTGCTTTTAATTTTCTGGCTTTCCAATCGTCTGTTAAACTCATTATAATACCTCTCGATCATTGACAAATTCATGGGTAACGCCGAGGATGCCGACGCGTTTGAGTTCAAAATCCACCAGTTGACGGCTGCCGTACTGGTCGTTGATGGCTTCAAAGCAGGAATTGTCCGGGTGGGTTTCTTTGATACCAAAGTCAATTTCACGGTTAATCACATACAGCCGTGGATCCCAATTGAATTTTACAACGTCATCAACTTGGAACCCTGAGGAGCGGGGAAGCTCAATCAGCCTATTGCCCTCAATGCAGTGGGTAATGCCAATTTTGCCGATAATTTCGCAATCATCAAATGTGGCAATATTACGTTCACGCATTGACAATGCCTCATAAGCATCGTTCGGAGCAGGTTTGTGATTGTGGCAGTAGAGGCTGACGGCAAAATTATGCACGCCGGTTCTCTCTTCAATGACGAAAATACAACGGTTACGTTCTAACACCTGTCCAACACGGACGTCTTTAATTTCAGCAAGTTTCATTATGTTTCTCCCATTCTGTAACAGGTAACGGGAAACCTAGTTTGTTAGAATTGCACCAGAGCCATTCCCATTTTTTAGCTTCTTTTTTTATGATTTCTCGAGCCTCGGGCGATATTTCAGCATTTGCTCGGTCAATAAAGGAAAGAACAGAGGACCAAGCTGCGTATCGTCCGAAATATTCACCTAGGTTAAAATTTTTTATCTCTTCTTCATCAATAGGTCCGGTACTCATTGCTTTTCTCTTTCAGAATGTTGTGAATTTGTTTTTGTAACATTTTCGTGGTGTTCACATCTTTTTATCCAAACACACGGGTAGCCGCCTTCTGGCGTGTCTTTGTAGCGTCCATACGAACATAAGTATAACGGCTTTGTGTGAGGAATTGTTTTCTTTGAAAACGGGCATCCTGTACAATCTTGTAATCTCATTATTCTATCCTTTCTCCGAGGTCGATTGCCCAAACTTTCGCCTGGTTTAAGTCGTTGGCACCGTACCATTTGTGAATTTTTTTGATTTTGAACAGCATTGTTGCCGGTTTTTTGTAAAATCCGCGCTGGAAACGGACCAAATCATAGTGTTTAGTTTCAAACAAACGGTTCCAATGGTCGGAACATTGGCGATATTCGGTTGTTTTTTCGCCGGATGCGATTTTATCAAACCATTCATACATCATCGGCAAATGCAGGATTTTTAACTTTTCTTCCATATTGCACCTACAGTCCTTTGATAACATTGATTGTAAAATCAACGCTGTTTTGTAATTTATTGACGAGACGCGCCGTTTGTACAGTGCGAGTTTTTCGGCAAGTCTTTTCGGAATTGTGGGAACTTTGTCTTTGAAGCTCGATTTCGCGCTGGATTATTCCGGTTTTGATACCGATGTCGTAAATCAAAGCTTCTCTGGCATTTCTGAAGTCGATTTCCATTGTTAAGCAGCCTTTTCAAAAATATGTTTTAGTTCTTCAATCAGGGCTTTTTCTCTAAATTCGCTGTAAAGACCGTGATATTCAATCAAAAGCGGGTGCCCAAGGACAGTGTAACCTGTGCGGATGATGTGGGAATCTCGTTGTGCCTTAAGAATTTTTAAGATGTTTTCCATGGCTTCAATCTTTTTGTCAGCTTGACGCTGGGTCTTTTTTTTCTGCAAAACATGGTTTCCGTAAACATGACGCCGCATTTTTATTTCATTTTGGACTTCGTCAATCAGGTCCGTCAGCGTAAAGGTAAATTTGTTGTCGTTGGCTTCCGTAACCTTGGCGGTTAGACGGGTAATGTGTGCCTCCAAATCCTCATTCATTGTCGGTATCTCCTTTAAGCGATGGTTTTTTTGATAGTGTCGAGTTTGGCGCGCAGAGCGGTGATTTCATCGACCAGATGGCGGTATTGGTTTTTGACCCGTCCGTCAATGATGTTGTTCATCAGCGCGGCAACCAGGTTGCGCATATCCTGCATGTCGGTATCGGTGGCCGATTCGGAAGTCAGGGCCGCCAGCTCCTGCCGCAGGGTCGGCGTGCCATAACCGCCGGTTTTGCGGATAGAGGGCAGGACTTCGGAATAAACCCAGTCGGCAAACGCCTGTGCCTGCGGCTTGTTGCTGCGGAATATTAAGCGGTAGAGGTTGGGTTCGTTGATGAAAGTCACTTCTTTTGCCCCGCTAGGATAGCTGATGTAAGCTTTAGTTACGCCAGCTTTAGAAAAGCTGCATCCCGTTTTGAGGGATCCAGAAATTCCGAGTGCAGTACGGCAGTCAATCAGGCAGAACCACGGTTCGCCATTGATTGCTTGGGTGCGAATTTTATTTTGATTGAATTTAAATACAGATATAGCGTTTGTCATTTTATTGGTCTTTCTTAGTAAATCGCCGTTTAAAATGAGAAGCGGCGTGGACTCACTAAAAGCAACCAATAAGTGCTTTGGCTGGTATTGGGTATTTCCAGCTCTCATCCACGCCATAGGCATAAAAAATACACGCTGACGGGGTGTGAAAGCCGTATTGGTTGTTTTTAGGCTTCCAGTATATCTATGTTCAGATTGAATTGTCAACATATTTTATTTTTCCTTAACGGCACAAAGGTTAGAACAGTGTAAATCGTTAGCGGCTATTTTATCCAGAGCCATAAGGCTGCGGATGTGAGCGGTAACAAAAGGACGCAGATATATACCGGCAAGGGAAAGGATTCGTTCCTGTCGTCTGTCAGCTTCTGCGGCCAGCTCATCAATCAGGTGGCGTTTGTCTTCCGGCATTAGGGATTTTATGCCCTCAATGTCGTCTATATAACGCTTATAAGAACTTTTGATATTATCTTCGGCCTGTTTTACTTTGGCTTCGATACAGTCATTTAATGTTTGTTGCATTAGATATTCTCCTTTTAAGTTTATCTAATACAAATAATACATATTGTAGTAAATGTGTCAATAGAAAATAATACAAATTGTAGTAAACGGCGGATGAATGTAGTAAAGGTAAAATAAAAAGCCACGTATTGCAGCTTGGAGATAAAGTAAATTTTTTTCCAAAAATTAGATTTGTTTTACGTCGCTTCTTTTTTGTAAGGTATTCGTGAAAATTCGTTATAATTTCTTTAGTTTCATCTGATAATCAATTACAACGGCCTTTATTTCATAACCATTATTATCATTTGCAGATAATACAATAGGCTGAAAAGAATCGTCTGTCGATTCGGGAGACAATATCACTGTATTAGGATCGATTCTCGTGTATCTTTTAACTGTCGCTTCATATCTGCCGTCAATAGATATTCTTTGAGCTATAACATAATCTCCGTTTTGGATGCCTTCGGCGTTTATGTCGTAATAATCATTGATGTCCAGACAGATCAAAGTGGTTCTTTCCGGCGGAAATATGCGGTTCATAGAGTTTCCTTTTACGCCAAGGGCAAAAATTTTTTTGCCACGAATGTTATCGTTTGTTTCATAACAAACAGGTTCCCATTCCGATTCAGGGAGCTGTAAAGCTTCTTGCCAATTACCGGCTTCTACAAATCCGATTTTGTTTATAATGACAATATTGTTTGCCGCTTGGTGAGTTGCTTTGAAAAATTCAGCAGGATCTAATTGCAGAACTTTTGCGAAAACATATATTTTATTTTCATCAATAGTTCGTTCCCCGGATTCAAATTTGGCAATAGCCTGTTGCGAAAAGCCTGCTAAATCTCCTAATTGCGATTGAGTTAAACCTAAATCTATCCTCTTTTGTTTAATTATATCCCCAGCTTTCATTCCAATCCTCAATGCCGTTACCTCTTGATTTTTCATTATATACAACAAATTGTATTATTTCAAACTACAAATTGTAGTAAATTTGCATTGACGTTTTACTACAATATGTATTAGCGTTTAGCTAAGGGAGGTATTTGATATGGATTTTAATAGTTATCTAAAAATGGCGAATAAAACTTTACGCGAAGCGGAAGCAGGAATAAGTTATGAATTACTTCGGAAATATAAAAATAAACAACGCCGTCCCCGTATTGATAATATGCTTATTTTAAGAAAATGGACGAATGGTGCTGTTAAAGCCGATGATTGGTATCTGCCAGCCAATGACAATGAACCAACGCCGCCGGATGGAGTGGCTTAGCCGTTTTGCCTGATTGGGCAAGACGTTTTTTTGTAACTTAAACAAGGAGTGTCTATTATGGAAGAGAAGAAAAAAGGAAGGCCCCGGAAGATTTCGGAAAGTAAAGCAACAGAGCGTTACCGCTCGGATTCGGAAGATTTGGAGAAGCTGAAAGAAGAACGTTTGGAAAAAATGAAAAGGTTTCTTCGCGGAGGTGGTGTGGCAACGCCTGACAAGTCCGACAGCAGGTGTGCGTTTGGCAAAACCGATGATGGCACTTCGTGTAGTGGCGATAATAATGAGTATAAGGTAGATTTGAGAATTGGTGCCCTTAATAAGGTAGATGTTGGATTATCTGAACAAGATGCGAAAGAAATTAAAAACGCTTTTGAGGGGAATTTTGCTCAGATTTCAGAAGCTCAAAGACAAGTTGAAGAAATAAGCGGTCTTTGTAATGAACACAATGAATATGCTGATGTGATTTTGGCTAAATATTTAACAAGCTCACAAATTCAAGTGCTGGGGAAGGTCTGCCGTACTGATGAGCTTATTGACGAAATGCTGGCCGCTTTGGAAGAGGCCGGCGCTAATCAACGCTGGCTGACAGCCGCAAAAGCAAGTTTTCAATGTGCGATAATGGAAGTTTATCGCGCTGTTTTGAAACCTAAGGGCATCTGATGCCGGATATTTGGAAAAAACATTGTGAAAATCTAATGGAAATAGAAAGAAGATGCCGGGAAAGACAAGCTTTTCTGAGCCGCTTCTGGATCTGGCGTCCTTATTCAAAATACAACCTGAGCGAACAGGAATTATACGAGCAGGGGTATGAGAATTTGGGACATATTTGTAAACAAAAGGAAGGAAAACAAGATGAGAGCTAAAAAAGCCAAAGCTTTACGGAAAATAGCCAGAGAGCAAACTCTCGGTGCGCCGGAAGTTGAATATGTTGCGAGCAAAAGCCATCCGGGTACATGGCGTCTTGCCCGCAATTGCACCCGCAGTTTTTATAAGCGCCTTAAAAAGGCTTATATGCTGCAGAAAAAACTCAACCACTAATCAGGAGAAAAAAGATGTTTGGCAGAAATGCAAAGAAAAATGAAGACCCTCAAATGACAATGGAGCCGGTTCAGGAAATGGATGCGGTGGAAGAGGAAAGAAAACGTAAGGAGCGTGAACAGAAAATTCGTGAAAATATCAGCCGCCTGTATGACAATGAAAAAGTCCGTGCTGATATTGAGGCAGATATTTGTTCCGTCTATAAAGACGTGAAGAAAGAAGACGTCAATAAAAGCGTGCTTAGAAAAATTTTCGGTTTGTGCAGTTTTAAAGATGGTCTGCGCGATTTGGAAATTAAGTTTGTATATGACACTTATTTCAAGTCGATAGATTTGAAATAGAAGATTGATGCAAAGTTATGTCGTTCTTTGACATAGCTTTGCATATTCTTTTGTTTGATTATTAATCAATTTGCCAACATTCCATCTTCCATTAAATGATTTATCAATACTAATTAATCCTTCAGGCAAAATATCACAAACAACAACGCCTGTTGCAGTATCAGGACCATTATTAGTAACTCTTAAAGTCCATTCAACTAAGGAATTAAATTTAGGATTAGTATCATTGACTAATTTTTCAATAGCTAAGTCAGCACATACCTCAACATCAATGGACTGATTAT
>ERZ779890.2118-NODE-2118-length-19377-cov-14.310527_pt1 | contig 19377 bp, 20 predicted proteins | sample MGYA00511553_ERZ779890 | MGnify/ENA primary metagenome ERZ779890 (study PRJEB29588, sample SAMEA2152064) | human gut metagenome | biome: human gut; feature: human-associated habitat; material: faeces | place: Denmark | collected 2008/2010 ... | reverse complement strand
CGCAGGAGCTTCAGGCGCTTGCGCGCAATTCCTTTGGCTTCGCCATGGCCGGCGATGTTTTCAGCACGATGATCCGACTTTACGCAAAGCACCTCGATTTCTTAAAACAACAGGTCAGGGAAATGGATCGCAAGATCGCCGAGATCATGGAGACTTTGGACACACCGATCACCACCATCACCGGCATCGGTCCGACCCTTGGCGCCTACATCCTCAGCGAGATCGGAGACATCAATCGCTTCTCCTCCGCGGCAAAGCTTGCCGCCTACGCGGGGATCGATCCAACCATGCGGCAGTCCGGCGAATACAACGGTGTCAGGAACCGCATGTCCAAACGAGGCTCGCCTTATTTGCGGCACGCCATTTGGCTGGCGGCTTCATCGGCGGTGCTTCACGATCCGGCGCTGAAGCTTTATTTCCAGAAAAAACGGGATGAAGGGAAGCCCTACATGGCGTCCGTGGGCCACGCCTGCAGGAAGATGGTCTCCATCATTTACGCTGTTATGAGAGACAACAAGGCCTATACGCCTTACATCCCAAATGAGATTTCGGCTTGACAAATTATAGCCGGTCTGTGCTAAAATCGAACGGCTTTCGCCACTCGAAAAACCTTCCTGTAAAGTTCGGTTTTTCGCCCAAAACCATTCCCGCAAATATCGCCAAAAAGTTACCGCCACAACGCTGTTCCAAACCGCTTTACATCGCGTTTTTCAACTTCTCGCACAAATGGCCCACGTTCGCTCTCACTCCCGAAAGTGGGTACACACTCGGCTTTCGGAGAAAAATCGCACACAAGGGCTCACACGGCGAAACGCGGAGCTTCACTCTTGTCGTTGCGCTGAGGTTTATCTCTCATCTCACTTTTGGGCAAGCAAAAGCCGAAGGAAGCGGATGCACGCCTACGGCGTGTGTCCGCTTCCTTCGGCGCCGCGGCCCCGCCGGGCTGTGTAACACTCTTTTCAATCTACCCATTTGCATTTCTCACGCTCTGCGCATGGGGATTTCTGCGCATGCGAGGTGGAAACGGTATCACTACCCTCGGCGTACTCCGCATGTTGTCGAAACGCCCGGTGCCCGCTTGTCAAAACGACTAATTTATCGTTTCCTTACGGTCAAGCAAGAGTTGCTCTTTGCGCGACGTCTATTTTCTTGCGAATAAGAGAGTGTTTTAGAATAGAAGATTATAACCTTGGTTGAACATATCAAGGCAAACGTTAATTTGTGAATTAGGCAGTCTTCTGTTCAATAGTTGTCTTCTCAGCTCAGCCTCTATGTCTATTTTACCTGCCGGAAAAACATCTGCGGTCGTATATCCCGGATATGTTCTTACCTCAAAATCATAATCATTTATTAACGAAAGAATATATCCATTAGAATTGATGCGACGTCTTATTCTGCCGGTACCAGCACTACTGCAAGCATCTAAATCTTCAAGATTAGTTCTCAAAGAAGACAATCCTCCATAATAGTGAATGCGCCCCTCTTTATCCCATGCACCCTGTTCGTTATTGCCCTCAATATGAAGTGAGATATTGGCATATCGTGAATACGAATTCAAATTGTCATAGTGATCAGGGTTTGAAAGATACCCTAAAGTAAAAGAATAACTTTCCCAAGAGTCAAACTTAACGCCTTTAAGCCCCCAACGAGGATTGTTTGTTCTATAGTCCAATTTTACCATATCAATTTCTCCTCATGTTGCATAATGCACATTGATGGCATTGATAACGGAGCAGAAATCCATATCTGCAATTTCTAATACATCGTCATTATCAAAGCCGACGTTGAGAACAAACAAAAAATTAGAGAACTCATAAACCTTTTCTGCCGCAACATCTGTCAGATTTTCATGGATTCGATCTGCCTTGGAGAGCAAGAGCAAATGTTGATACTGCTCGTCGATTTCTTGCGTATGACCGTTCGGGTGAGCATAATTCAAATGCTGTGTCGGAGTCAGCGCAATAATATTCTCCAAGTAATAGCAAATTTCGGGATATATTGCTTCGGGGAAGATGTGGTGCATATGTATTGCCTTATCACGCATATGAGCAGTTTCAAGATGCTCTGTCTGTCCACCACGGTTTTGATCGTTGAACAGGCGGAGAAATCTCTTGGCTTTTGCAGATTGATAATGATAATATGCCTCGTTGACTTCCACGGGATGCGCCATAGCGTATTCTTTCCGTGTAACGCCCTTGGGTTTATCCGCATATACATCTCTGAAGTTGTTGCGATTATACATCAACATATCATAGGTAATGATCTGCTCAGACAATCTGCCTTTTTCAGTACCACGGGAATTGTTGAAGTATGCCAACGGGTTTAGTACCTTGATGAAAATACGGTTGCATTCTACCGTGCCGTTAATTTTGGTGTTTCTGATGATAAAGTTTGAAAATACCTCTTTAACGTGCTGATAAGTATCTTTGGTTTGTGTTCTAAAGAATGCCTCAAAATCCGCATAAATACCGCTGTCACGTAAAACTTTCTCGATATAGGTCTTCAGAAAAAACAGAGCATTACGTTCACGCAAGGCAATGTACTCAAGGACTTCCATATTATTCACTTGATAAAAATTGCGGTTTCCTTGCTTCGTTTTCGTCAAGACATTGGCGTTTGCCAACATTTCCATCGGCTGTTGGAAAAACTTATCATATTCGCTTCTTGCAGCTTCATTTTCAACGCCCGGTTTCTTAAAGATCGCCTCAACGTTTTCAACTGTATAATCGTAATGCCATATTTCCGTTGAAGTGAAAATTCCATCTTCATCCTGCAAAGCATAATTATAGATACAGTCAGCCACAACGGTAACTACATCTGCCGCACACTTTTGGTCAATCCATCTGCCATTACCGCTTTTTCTTATGTCGTAATCATATTGATTGCAAAAATCTATAATAGCTTGTTGAGTTAACATTTCGTTCGCCTCTTTTCTTTAGTGAAACATTGAAATCTGAACATTTTCTTGTTCATCCAGCTTTTCAGTGATAGGTACAGCCTTTTCATTTTCACGTAAAAGTCCGTAAAAGAATACCGAACAAACATCCACATTCAATGATCTGGTCTGATAGTTTCTCGCCACTTGATAGAAATCCCTGTACTGCGGTGTTGAGAAATACTCCAGCTGTGCTTCGGTTGGAATGATTTGTCCTTTAGGGACAAGAATTGCTAATGATCCATTGACAAGAGTGTTCTTGGGTTTTCTCATCACACGAGGTTTGTAGGTCATGTTTGGGGTCAAATAGACATCTTCTCTATGCAGGTATTCAAACACAGAAAGCGACCTTGCCTCATTGTAAGATATATAAGAATCATACCCATCAATGTCAATCACATCTTTTCCGTCGTCGCTGATGTTGCGAGATTTCAGAACTCTAATATCTCCGGCATCGGACAGCAGCTTGTTTGTTATCTGCCGATCACGAAAAACTTTGAAAACATTAAAATCTAACTGTTTGCAGACGCTATCAAACTCAGCATCCCGATAGATAATCCAGTAAGGAAGTTTTTTATCAAAGATGTAGTCCTGTGCTTGTTCAAGGCGAATGCCGTGTGTAAAAGAAAATACGTTTGTTTTTAATGGACATCCTTGGGTGTTGATGAAAATTGCTAATGTTTCAACCAACACGCCCGGAAATCCTTTTTCACCAAAATCAATAATACACTCAACAGCTTTTTCAGAAAGATACTCTCGTGTTTTGGCAAACTCCGGTGTGTTCAGCAAGAACTTCGGAAAAACCAATGCTACATAATTTCCTATATTCACTGCTTTATCAAGAAAAAAGGAGCAAATGTTGGTAGTATCCCGATTGATTGCATTTTGACGATATACGTTCAACAAAGTGTTAACGGATTTCATTTTGTAGAACGGTGGATTGCCGATGATGTAATCGTATCTCTCGTCAAAATCGTGGAGCAAAAAATCATCAGCGATGTAATTGATGGTACAGTTTTGAGGAATATCATAGTTTTTCAGTATCAGTTTCGCTATCTCCAAACTATTTTTATCAACGTCTACCACATCAAGAATTATTTCCTTACCCTCAAATTTCTTAAGTATAAGAGGGATAAAATTGCCTACACCAACCGACGGCTCAAGAATCCTTACTGTTAACTGATCGGTATCCGGCAAGGATTTCATCATTTCTGTTATGAGCGTTTTGCTGGTAAAAAAAGCAGCATTATCGGTACGACTTGTATTGGCTAATTCTGCGATTTTGCCCAACGCCGCAGCGGATAAGGACATTTCATTTTTGGTGATAAAACTTTTGAGCTTTTCGACATCAGCCAATCCCTGTTCGTTTACGATTTTGTTGATTGTTGCAGTATTGATGGGAGTATGCTTTAGAACATCAGCAATCTTCTTGGCTATAGCCTGGAATATTGCAGTGGGAACAGCTTCCCCCAAAGATTGTCTGATTTTGATCTCTTCTTTTTTCAAAAACGCTCTCTTCTTTGCTGCGGGGAGCTGATTAAGTGCTTCTAAGTCTGCTTCTACCCATTTGAAAGAAAAAGGGACAGTCATCATCATCATCAGTTCTCGGATGCTGAAAACTCGGTCATCACTTGGATGAATCGTATTCTGACTTGCGAGCTGATCGTTTCTCGTGTGAATGCACGGACCAACTTTGTTCCAATACTGGCGTTTGTACTTATCACCATTTTTCTGCTGATTGATTACAATCTTGCCATCCTTGACTTGGTGTGGTTTTTTTCTGTCATCCTCGTTATCAAACGCCGATTGACCTTCTGTAATATCGGAAATCCAAGCTCTCATATGTTCGGGATATACTCTGAAAGAATGGTATATGTCATCCTCATCTATTTCACCGAATTTTGTCAAAGGCTTTAGTTCACCGATTACTTGTCTGAGAGTTTTTTCTTTCACAAGGTCGGGATAGAGTTCCAACGGTGAAACTTCATCAGCGTAGTCTTTGGAAACTCCAATAACAACTGTGCGTTGTCTGCTCGAACAAGCACCATAATTCTTAAAGTTAATAATTCTGGAAATATATGAATACTCTCTACCCAAATTATTTTCGATTGCATCAGCAATGGTCTTGTTTGTACCATCAATATCGGTGCAGGTGGTTTTCATAAATGCTGGCACATTTTCAAAAATGAAAAAGCGAGGATTGATCTGCTTGATAATTTTGATGGACTCGATTACCAAAGAATTTCTTACAATTTCTGTGGAACTTTTTTTGTGATTTGCTACGGACATTCCTTGACAAGGCGGAGTAGCAATTACGACATCAACACGAGATACATTTTCTTTCTTTCTCCACAATTCAATTTGCGCATATAGTGCGGATTTTGTGGTATTCTCTGTAATGTCACCGCAAATATATCCGCTTTCATACTTACATTTGTTATTATATCTTTGAATATCTAATCTTCTTGTGATCAACTCGTTAGTTGCTACACAGTCGAACCCCTCCAATTTAAAGCCGTAGCATCCGATTCCGGCACTGCTAAATAAGCTAATGTATGTGGGTTTATTAGTTGCTTTCATATCTATGCCATCCTTACATTGCTTGTCTGTCATCGGGAATCAATTCCATAATATCTTCTATCCTGCAATCGAGCGCGGTACAAATTCTAACCAGTACATCGACAGTAACGTTTTCGTTTTTCCCAAGTTTTGCAATAAGAGAGTTACTTATTCCAGCAGCTTCTCCGAGTTCTTTCTTTTTCATATTTTTATCAATAAGCAGTTTCCAAAGTTTATTGTAACTAACAGCCATAATAAGTACCTCTTACCACATAAATGTATTTTAATATAGAATAGCACAAGTTATTTTTTTAATCAATCAATAATTGTGCAAAAATGCAATTTATTCACAAAAAGCAAAATGTATTTCATAATCAATACAGGGTGAGGCGTTTTTCTTTGCAACCCTCTACACTTGATTGGCTGATCTACACCGCTTCGTTGAGTATGTCTGAACGGAAATCCAGAGAAATATTTGAAAACTGTAACTATGGTCTGAGAATTGAGTGAAGCAAGATTAGGACGCTGATGCATATTATCCACCAATTCGTTCTCCACCGCTGTACAATCGATGGAGATTGTCTCTCCGTCTGTTAATTTCAGTTCTACGCAAGCAGTATCAATATTAAATTCACACAACAGAATTTTTATTGCCATTTCTCCTTAAATTTTTGGTGTAATTTTTCGCTGTTCTTTGATAGCCTTGCGGCGTTCTTCTGTACGCGGCAGTGTCAGCTTAAGTCAAACCGCCCTTTCTTCACACAGCCTTACTCATCATCGTCAATCAGCCTATCTTGAGGATATAACAGCTTAACTTCAGCAAAGAGATGCATCCGTTACATGGTGTGCCTATTGGAAAAGTGACAATTAGGCTGCATTCACCTATAATTAAAAACTGCCATTGACCCACTTTTGACCCAGAATCCGAAAAAAGCGGGCAGGGCTGGACGAAAACAACGGAAAATCCGCCGAATGAACGGTGGCAAAAAGCACACATCGGAGCCGAAATGACTCCGATGTGCCCTTGAGACAACCTACGGACCAGAAGGCCGGGGGTTCGAATCCCTCACGGCGTACCAAAAGTCCTCGAAATCGTCTGATTTCGAGGACTTTTGCTTTTCATAAGTTGCCATTTTTTGGTGTCGCTTTTTTCTGACCCAAACGCTGACCCCAACGATAAGTACAACCTGACGCTTTGTCAGACGAAAGATTTCAATTATATGGGCACAGCACAGATTATCATGCCAGAGAATTATATTGCCATGTTTGACGCTCCGCAGGCAGAGGAGACACGGCAGATCGTGGCCCGATCAGAGCTGGACATTGACCGCGCCATCACCTCTATGACCGATTCATGAGCGGACCGGTGAATCCGATCTTCTATGCCTGCTTCGTTAAGGCGGGCGCTTTCACCGTCTCAAACGCCTGCATTGGCTGCGGTCAGTGCGCAAAGCGCTGCCCGACCAACAGCATCACACTGTGCGGCGGAGTGCCCACTTGGGGCCAGGACTTCACTCACTGCATGGCCTGTATCTGCCACTGTCCCACAGAGGCCATCGAATATGGCAAAAAAAGTCTCGGCAAGCCCCGGTATCATTTTGATGCACTGTGATGCTCTGCCGCAGCTGAACCATTGGATCCAGGCTGCTTAAAAGCATTCTCGTCAGTTCCGTCCCCCTGCAGCGCAGTCAACTGGTATTTATGGAGAACAGATGCGGCAACGCCGAATTTAGATAGGCCGCAGACTGAAACACAACAGAGGATTCGGTAAACAGCACCGCGCCGGTAAAGGCGCCCCTTTCATTCATCCTATTGCAGAAGCTGGACAGAACAAGCGCCGCTCCACTTGAACAGTCCCATAAGGATGACACAATTTTCGACAGCAGCATTCGGGCCAGGCATGAGCGCAGCACCAGCACAACCGATCTAAAAGCGGCGATGAGTTCATCATCGCCGCTTTTTTCCATGTCAAACGAAAAGGCCCCCGTCGCACCATTTACGGCAGCAATCCATCAAAACGGATCAATCGCTTTAATGAGAAACATCCCCGTCCTTCTGCCGCACCGGAGCTGGTAAGATCTTCCGGCGGAAATATCATCAAAGGATATCACGGAAAATGTACAGCTCACACCCCCGCACCCAAACGAAGATGGCGGTTCCGCATCTCCCGCACAAGCGTGCACAGCGGAACCAGGTAGAGATAGAACGCGAAAAAAATGGAACTGGACGGCGCATTTGCGCTGGCAAGAGGCACCGCAGCGGCAATTGACCACGGAATCATCGGCGCGATCAGCACGGCGGAATCCTCCAGCGCCAGTGCCAGACAGGAACGATCCGGAATGATCTCCTCAAATGCCTGCCGCGTCAGCATGACGGAAAACATCTGGTTGCAGGAAACCATGCCTGTGGCAAGCGAAACACAAAGCATTGCGGCAAAGGGCGTGATGCGGCGGCTGAGCCGTGCGGCCAGTGCCTTGAGCGAAGCAAGGACTCCGGTCATGCGGAAAATTCCGGTGTATGTACTGGAAATGGTGATTACCGCTGCGGTACGCGCCATGGACAAAACGCCTCCGCCATGCAGCAGCACGTCGATCTCCGGCTGGTCGGAAGCATAGCCCAGAATCAGCTGCCGCAGCAGAATCTGAGGCGGCACATCCTGCACGAACAGTGCCAACACCACCGCAGTGAGAATGGCGGCAGACATGGACAGCTTGACGTTCAGCCGCAGCAGGGAGAGAACCGGAATCAGGATAAGCGGCAGCAAAAGCACCCAACTGAGGTAAAACTCCGTCTGGAATACAGTATCCAAGTCCACCTCGGCACGTGCGCCGCCGGACCGGCCAAGCATGGTATAGAGAATGCAGGTGAGTAGCGCCGGTACCAAGCCGCGGCGAAGCATGGCGCTTACGTTGTCATAGAGATTCGTCCCGGTAATTTCGCTGACCAGAATCGCGCCGGACGAAAAAGGCGAAGCACGATCTCCGACAAACACACCTGCAAGAACCGCACCACCTGCCAGGGCAGGATCAATGCCCATAGAGGCTGCAACCGCCGCGCATACCGTACCGACGGTGGCGGCCGTACCAAAACAGGTGCCGATGAGCAGCGAGACACCGGCATTGAGCAGAAAGGTCGCCAAAAGCATAATCTCCGGCCGGCATAGCTTCACGGCGCAGCAGACCACCAGCGGAATCGTACCACAGCAGCGCAGGGCGGCAGTCATAGCCCCAACCAGCGCAAACACCACCAGCAGATTTTTGACGGCGGAAGCTCCCTGCACAATGGCCCCGGCAATCTGTGCGGGAGCGTGGTGCTCCCACAATGCGTGGAAGGAAAAAATAGCAAGCCCGGCCAGCAGTGCAAGGACAATTGAACCGCCGGTGATAACCGTAGCAAGCAAAAGGAGGGAAAACAAAGCAAGCGGCAGCAAGAGATCACTTCCTATGACGCATTATTTTCTCATTGGCAGCAGGGATTGACATCCCGGTTCGGATTTTTGATGTTTTTCATAATGATACAGGTTTCAATGGTGCTACAGGTGTAGAGCGTATTGACCAATTCCTGAAACTCCTGCATGTCGTCGCAGGCAACCTGAAGCAGCAGCGGATAACGGCCCGCACACACATAGGCCGAAACAATTGTCGGCGTGCGCTGCACCCAGCGGATGTTCGAGGACAGCTCCCCTATGCGCAGCGAACAGAGAATGAACGCATTAATGCTTTTGCCAACCTTGGTATAGTCCACGACAGCACTGTAGCCCTCAATAACCCCATAATCCTCCAGCTTGCGCACACGGTCGCAGGTGGCCGGGACGCTCATGGGCAGTTCTTTTGCCAGCTTCTGCATAGAGATGCGGCCGTCCTTCTGAAGAATCTGGATAATCTTTTCGTCAATGGAATCCATAGAAGTCCCTCCTTAATATCTCTTTTGAAATTTCTCGAAATTCTTAAACACTGAAAGTTTTTTCCCACAAAAAAGCATGAATTTCAAATTTACTTTTTCTCCATAATTTGTTATTCTTTTGCACAGAAAGTAGCAATTCACATCCACCCATTTTATGCAAAACAAATTAATATTTTTAATGAGAGGTGCGATTTATGAAGTTCCTATTTAACGGCAAGCCCTTTTCCGGCGTCACCACCGCGCTTGTTACGCCCTTTGACGAAAACAACGTCATTGACGATGCTAAAATGAAAGCGCTGGTCGATTGGCAGATTGAAAACGGGATCAAGGGTCTTCTGGTTCTCGGCGGTTCGGGTGAGTATGTCTCTTTCACCATGGAGGAGCGCATTCACGCCATCGAATCCGCGGTTGCCGCCGCAGCCGGCCGCATTCCCATCATTGCCGGCGTACTTGAACCGGGTATCGGTGAGGCAATTGAGGCCGCCAAGGCATTCAAGGAAGCTGGCGCCGCAATCCCGCTGGTCCTTACCCCTTACTACGTCAACCCCACACAGGAGGGCATCTACGAATTCTTTAAGAAATTCGACGAAGGCTTCAACAGCCCCTTCCTGGTTTACAATATTCCCTACAAGAATGTCACCAATATCAAGCCCGCCACCTTTGCCCGCCTGGTTGAGGATGTCCCCAACTGCTGCGGCATCAAGGAATGTTCGGTAGCCTTTGCCGACTGCGTGGACATCGTGAACCGCGTCGGTGACAAGTGCACGGTTATGAGCGGCGAGGATCTCATGTTCGGCGGCCATATTCTCTTCGGCGCCGAGGCAGCAATTATTGCATCTGCTAACCTGATTCCTGCGGCCTGGGCCAAATACTTTGATGACGCCAAAGCGAAGGATGTTGAGGCTGTCATCGCATTCCAGAAGAAATATTTCCCGCTCTTCGATCTTCTCTTTGCCGAAATCAATCCTGCTCCCCTCAAGTACGCTATGCGCAAGATCGGCATGGATGCCGGTGAGGTCAGCACTCCGCTCCAGCCCTGCTCTGAGGGACTGCGCGCCAAGCTGGATGACATGATCGCGAAGCTCGGCATCACAAAATAACCAGATTTGTGTTTTCTCTCCTATAGCCTTTTCTGTTCCAAGCGGGAATCGTGGCAAGCGGTTCCGGAAAAGTGCTGTGCAGCTCGTCTGCACAGCACTTTTTCTGTTCGCTGCGCTCAGCCGAGAATTTCGATGTTGGATTGGGCACGGGCTTCCTCAAGCAGCGCCTCCGAAATTTCAAACTCATCCATATTCAGCGTGCTGCGCAGCCGGACGATGCGCGGATGCGCATGGTCGATAAAGCGGCAGGTCTTTACGGCCATCTCCACCGCCTCCTCCTCTGTCTCCATGATGACCGGAATCTGACAGGCCGACGGATTGCAGCAGGCAAGCCCGTTGGCATAGGTCGCTTTCAGATCAAGCTTATTGAAAAAACGGCGTGTGATAAAATCCGCTACGTTAACGGCAACGCCATTGCCGTGGCTCGCCTCTGTCAGGTCGCAGACCACAATGCGCTGAATGGCCGGACCGTTGAAATTTTCCACCGGGCCGACGCTGCTGCGTCCCGTGATGTTCGGATCCATCCCGGCACCGCTGATGTCCTTGCCAAAGCGTTCTACCACCAGCACATCCAAGGTTTTAAACGGGATGCGTGGAAACAAGCGCTTGGATATCTGCAAAAGCTCCGGCTCACGCGAGAAAAGCTCACTGCCGCGCACGGCCTCAATGGCCGCCGTATGATCGTAGGCATTTTCCACAATGGCGACGCCGAAACGCATGTCCACCTGGGCCAGCACACAACATCCCGCCTCAGGGATGACACGTGCAAAATTAGTCGTACCTTGCAGATGCAGGGAATTGCAGCCCTTTTCCTTGCCAAAGCCAATCGTCATCATCTTGATGAGGCCGCTTTCAATAGGGCCCGAAAAATCTGTGTGCAGCTTGACACGGTTAATCGGCAGCACCCAGTCGGCCTCAAAGGCCGGTTTGGAGAAAAAAATTGGGATGCCGCTCTCGGTTTCGCCGAGTGGAACCGTCTCCATCGAGGCGTCAATCGGAACCCCTATCGTCTCCTCCGTAATGCCATAAGAAGCGAGAATCTCACATTGTCCCAGTGCGGTAGCACCGCCGTGGCTCCCCATTGCGGGAACGATAAAGGGCTTTGCTCCAAGCTCCAGCAAACAGTCCACCGTCGCCTTTGCAATTTCGGCCATCGCGTGGATGCCGCGGCTTCCGCAGCCCACAGCAACACGATCCCCGGCGTGAACACAGGAACGGATTTCAGGACGTTTGAACTGCCGGCGTACCGCAGCACCGACATCGTCGATGCATGTGTCGTCGAATTTCTGGCGAATGCGTATCATCCGTGTTACCTCTTTCTGCATGAACTATAAGTATATCAGAAATTCATTTAACTTCATATCCATAAAATGCCGAAGATGTAAAAACTTCCTTGGTTTACAAAGATCAGGAGAGGAACCTCTCCTGATCTTTCTGTTTTCTTTACACTTCTGTTTGGAATGATCCGTCGGAAAATCAGGCGTCCATCTCCGCGATGGACTTCATATTGCCTTCCTCTTCCTCAATCTCGGCCATGAGCTTGGCCTGCTCGTCATCACTGAGATTGAACATGCCGATGTTGAATACGGCAAGCAACAGCGCGATGATCGGGCACAGATAGCTGAGCGTCAGGTACTTGAAGTAGCCGTTTGCACCATAGATGGAAACACCGAGGGTCGCCACATAGAACGCGCCGCTCTGGCCCCAGGGGAACAAGCAGGAAACCGTTGTACCGACGTCCTCCAGCGTGCGGGAGAGCGCAGGCAGGCCAATCTTGTTCTTCACGTAGCACTTCTTCCAGGCTGCACCGACGAACACGGAGCTGAGATAGGAAATACCAGCCACAGCGTGAACGACGAAAATGGCCAGTTCAGCGGTAAAGACTGCCTTGACGCGGGTGTTGGCAAAGTGCATGAGAGGCTCGACCGCCTTATCCAGAATGCCGCAGCGGATCAGGATAGCCGTCAGAGCAAAGCCGGTGTAGCAGATCATGACCGTGTTGGCCATGGAGATCATGCCGCCGCGGTTGAGCAGGTAGGACACGTCGTGGAGAATCTCCATACCCTCAGGTGCAACGGAGGAAACCGTGAAGCCCTTGATCGCAGCGTTCGTGGCCACCTTCATGGTAAACGCAGGCCCTTGCACGATAACGCCGACGATCAGCGCGAGCACGCTGGAAATCAGCAGCGAGGGGATGGTCGGCTTCTGCGTCACAGCAAGCACCAGCAGAACGATGACCGGCAGAAGCAGGACAGGATTGAGGTTGAAAATCTGGTCAAGCTGATCAACTACCTCGGTCGCGTTTTCCGGAATATCCGCCACGCCGCCGGAATGCAGGCCGAGAAGTGTGTAAAATACGATAGCAAATAGCAAGGCGGGAATCGTCGTAAAGAGCTGTGCGTGAATGTGGCTCCACAGCGTATTGCCGACGCAGGCGGGTGCCAGATTGGTTGTCTCAGACATGGGGGAAATCTTATCACCGAAAATTGCACCGGAAATAATGGCACCGGCCATGATTGCATCATTGCCGCCGAGAATACGGCAGATGGTGATGCAGGCAATGCCGCCCGTGGCGACGGAGGTCCAAGAAGAACCGGTCATTACAGAAAGCACAGAGCAAACCAGCAGAGCGCTGACGTAGAGGAATTTCGGACTGATGATTTCAAAGCCGTACTTGACGAGCAGGGGCAGCGTACCGCTGAACATGTTCGCGCCGAGATACAGGCCAATGAGCCAGAGAATGCAGACCGTCGGCGCCAACTGGCCGAGCTTGCCGGCGATGGCTTTTTCCAGCACGTCCCAGCTGTAGCCCAAACGATAGGCAAAGACGGTCGCAATTACCGAAGCAAAGAGCATGGTGGCCTGAACAGGAACACCGAGAATCATCGCACCGATGACCAGTCCGAAGACCAGCACAACGCACAAGTAGGCTTCTGCATAAGACGGAGCGCGCGTGGTTCTTGTTTTCTTTTCACTCATGATTTTCTTTCTCCTTTACATATTCTGATTGGCTTGCATGGGTAGGCAATGCGGTCAGGGAACTGTGGGAGATTGTGGAACTGCGCTGTTCCTGCACAGGCAGGAGAGTCGCTGAGGATGGTCGGAAGAAGGCCTCCGCCCCTCCTCAGCGAATGGAAAAGTGCTTACTTGACGACCTCGTTCATGCGGTTCACCGCGTTGATAACCGCATTGATGCAGGCGGCGCGGAAGCCGTCTCGCTCAAGCGAAACAGTGCCGCCGATGGTACCACCGCCAGGAGAGCAGACATTGTCCTTAAGAATTTCGGGATGAATCCCCTGTTCGAGCACCATCTTTCCAGTACCGACCAAGGTCTGCGCCGCGATCTTGATTGCATCAGCGCGGGAGAGGCCGAGATAAACGCCGCCGTCGGCAAGCGCCTGAATCATAATGCCGCAGAAAGCGGGACCACAGCCGGAAATGCCGGTAAGCGGATCGATCTGCGCCTCCGGCAGGAAGAGACCGAGGCCGATGGCGTTGAAAATTTCAGCCGCCATATCCTTATGCTCCTGCTTAGCGTTCTTACCGGGAACAATGCCCGCGCAGCCCTCGCAGACGCTCATCGGCGTATTGGGCATGATACGAATGAGAGAGGTTTCGGTAATCTGCTCTTCGATGGTGGTGGTCAGCACACCGCCCATGATAGAGAATACAAAGTGCTTTTGGGGATCAAGGCAGGAATTGATGTAGGGCAACAGCTTGGGGGCAACCTGCGGCAGAATAGCAAGAAACACAACATCAACACTGTCGATAAGCTGCTTGAGGCCCTCGTTGGTGGATGAGTTGACAATGTTCATGCCGTACTGCGCCTTCAGCGCCTGAAGATGATCCTCACGGATATCCGCAACATACAGATCCTGCGGAGGGATCAGGTCCGCTTTCAGAATGCCGCTGAAAATGCCCTCGCCCATGCGGCCGCCGCCAATGAAACCGATTTTCTTTCCGGTCAAAGTGCTCATGGTAGTTTCCTCCAAAAATAAATTTTAAAAAATTATGCCTTGGTTTTGCGCTCCCGGAACATGCGGATGTCCGTCCAGAGAATGAATGCGAACATAACGTAGGCCAGCATGCCGCCGACATTCATGACGTAATTCATCAGAGTCTTATAGGGAACAAAGAGTGCAATCACCACGCCGATAACGCCGAGCACCAAGGCAAGGAGGCGCGCTTTGGCGCTGCCGTCCTCTGCAAAGCGGGAAACCGGCGTCCACAGCAGGGGAACCGCTGTTGTAAAGCTGCCGCCGATCACGATGACAGCAAAGAACGCGGCCAGAGGCTGCCAGAGGTTCGCCGCCATGACAATGCTCGGCACATCGCTCGCGCCGACAATCGGAAGCACCGAGATCATGGCGAACGCCACAATCAGCAATGCGCCCATGAATAGAGCCGAGCCAACCACGCTGCCAACCTTTACCTCAATCTTGCGCTCACTCTGCACCGCCATCATAGTAATAAAGGTGATGAACCAGATTACAACAGTGCCCATATAGTTGAGCGCATTCATCAGTACGTTGGGTGCTATGGACTTTTCAATGCCGAAATATTCCGGGCCGAGCGTATTGAGTGCTTCGTAGTTGGCCGGAATCTGGCCAAAGTGCAGGGCCAGTGTGACAACAGAAATCAGCAGAATGACAACAAGCAGAATAGTGCCGAGAAAGCCAAGAATGTCAGTGATTTTCTGAAGTCCCATGGACACGGTCAGAATCACGATGACGCTCAGCCCCACGATACCAATCACCGCCGAAATGCCGAACTGCTCTTTCATTGTACTTCCTACGCCGCCGAGCATAAAAAGGTAGCAGGCGTAGCTGAAAAATGCGGTAAAATAGTCGTACACCTTTCCGAAGTACCGGCCACAGAAGAAGGTGAATATCTCCTCATTTTTCTGAAAGTGATGGCGCGAACCGGCAATGGAGAAGCTCAGCGAGATCCAGATGATAATTGCCAGAATGATGCCGACGATTGCAAACATGTCATTGCCCCAGGCGACGAAGTACATCAGCACCTCCTGCCCCGTGGCAAAGGCCGCACCAATCATCAGGGACATCACCGCCCCAGCATAGACCATCATACGGCCAAAGCGCAGCTTCTCTCCGGAGATGTTCTGGTGCATGTGCAGAATGCCTCCTTAGATGAGCTTGAGATATTTCATCGCCTTTTCAAGACGGGCAGCAGCAGGCTCGGAAACCGGTGTCAGCGGAATCGCGGTCGGACCGCAGGGAACGCCGATGAGCTCCATACCGTGCTTGAGCGGGCCGGGGTTGGTTTCGGCAAACATGGCGGCAATCAGCTCGGTGTAATTGCCAAACAGGTCGAGCGCCTCCTGCGTCTTGTGCTCCTTAACCAGATCGTACATCTTGACCCAGGCTTCAGGAACCAGGTTGGCAGAGGCCATAACGGCGCCCTTTGCCCCCAGCGCCATGAGCATGATGGAGAGGAACTCCTCACCGCTGAGGAAATTCGTTCGATCGCCAACACGGTTAATCATGTCAATGGCCTGCGCAGGGCTGTTGTTGCACTCCTTGATGCCGACGAGGTGCTTCGTGTTGTCCACCAGATACTCAAAGGTGGCCGCACTCATGTTGACGCAGGTACGGTAAGGAATGTTGTAAACTAGGAACGGAATGTTAATGTTCTTGTCCAGCTCAGTGTAGAAATCAATCAGCCCCTGCTGGGATGCATGGACATAGTACGGTGTCATGACCAGAACTGCATCCGCGCCGGCCTTTTCGCAATACTGCGTGAACGCGATGCTCTCGCCAATACCGGTTTCAAGGTTACCGATGATAACGGGAACGCGCTTGTTGACATACTCCACCGTGCAATCCACCGTTTCCTTGCGAACCTCCATCGTCAGCGCAGGATATTCACCCGTGCCGCCGAGCGCGAGGATGCTGTGAACACCGTTTTTGATCTGGAAATCGATAAGGTTTTTCAGCTGCTCCCGGTTGAGCGTGCGGTCCGCATTCAAGGGAGTAACAATGGCTGTCATAATGCCGCTAAGATCGATCATAAAAATACTCCTTTTCATTTTTTTCGTTACAAAACGCTGTCTTTCAGGACATGCTTAAAACCGGTTGACCCAGTTATAGGTTTCCTCGCCGTCGAGCGCCTTGAGAACCGTGTTGGCAAGAATCTCCGAGCAGCGCATGGATGCCTCGATGGTGTTGCCGCCGATGTGAGGCGTGAACATCACATTGTCAAACTGGAAGAGCGGATTGTCCAGCTCAGGCGGTTCCTTTTCCAGGCAGTCCAGGCCGGCTCCAGCAATCTTCTTGTTTTTGAGCGCCTCGACCATCGCCGCCTCATCAGCAACAGGGCCGCGGCCGCAGTTGATGAAATAGGCAGAATCCTTCATCGCCTCAAATTCAGCAGTGGAGAACATCCCCTTTGTTTCGGGCGTGAGCGGCGTGTGCAGGGAAACGAAATCAGCCTGCGCCAACGCCGTATGCAGATCCGTGTACATTTCCACGCCGATCTTTGCGCCGGCCTCTGCGGGAACATAGGTATCGTAGGCAATCACCTTCATGTCAAACGCCTGTGCGCGAGCCGCCAGTGCGCGGCCGATACGGCCGAGGCCGATAATCAGAAGCGTTTTACCCATCACGTCGTGCGTCTGGCGCTGATCCTTCGTGGCCCAGCCGCCGCTGCGAACGCTGTCGTCATTGATCTTGAGGGAGCGGCTGCACGCCAGAATGAACGTCATCGCATGCTCAGCCACCGTGATATGGCTGCTGTCTGGCACATTGAGAACGCGAACCTTATGGGCGGTCGCTGCGGGAATGTCGATATTGTCCAGACCGATACCGTGCTGGCCGATGACCTTGAGCGTGGGGCAGGCATCGATGACTTCGGCCGTCATCTGCTCCACACGGCAGCAGATTGCCTCGCACTGATTGTCGTTGATGTAACGGATTAGCGTTTCCTTGTCCCCATTGGGCGCCATAAAGACGTTGCCGTTTTCTGACAGGATGGCAACGCCATTCGGCTTAATGGTCGGTTCCACCAAAAGGATGTTGTGCTTCATAATGTAAGTCTCCCTTCTGCAGCATTTTGGTTGTTTTCGTTGGTTGTAAATGCAACAATCGTGAAATATTGCACAAACAGCCGTTAGAAAGTAGCAATATTATTGTAGAATAAGGCAGTTTTAAGGGCAATTCAGAATTAATTTTTTTTCGTCAAAAACTTCTAACATTCATTAGGAAAAACAAGGAAAATCAAAACAGGACAAAAATGCATAGTTTTCCAAAAAATAAAAAAACAAGCACTGCCGGTATTTTCGAATGGAAATGCCTATGAGTGGAAGTTAAACGGGAACACTCTGGGATATGGCGAAAATTTTGAAGGAGGTCAGACCTATCAATTAGTGGTGCGTGCAACCACAACCAAAAAATTTGCAGACAATGTTGTTGTTAAAATAAACGGAGTTACTGCTAATGTCTTGTCAGTAGATAATAATGCAGGAGTTCTTTTTGAGAGCTACTTTGCCATACCACAGGCTAAATTGCAGCAAATCGACGGGCAAATATCTGCGTTGCTACCAAGTCGGGGGTGATTTCTGTATGCACTGTCCAAAACGGTCGAGCTGTTTTGACAAGGCTGGAATTCGGCGCAGAGTGCTGGCCAGCAGTTGCTATCCGGCATTTTTCAGAGGGCATCAGCGCGTGGGAACTCCAGAATACCTGGCCATGATGCGGCTTCGTAAAATCTGGGCCGAGGGCAGCTTCTCCGTCTTGAAACGGGAACACTGTATTTCAAGGATTCGAAAAAGGGGCATTCTTGCAGCTACGGAAGAATGCCTTCTTGCCGCCATGGCCCTAAACCTCAAGCGGATGGTAAATGCCATCTTTCGCTATTTCCAAATTTACTGTTCTGCTGGAACCACTGTGGGTTTCAGCAGAATTTTTGCTTTTGTCAACAGGTCCCTTATTGGACCCTATCTTTCGGCTCGGAGCTGTTCAAGGGTTCTCGGTTTTTCCATTCTGTTTGACCTCCCTTTTTTGAAAATAGGTATAAAAAGACCGTCAACTTTTCGCACATTGCGACCAGTCAACGGTCAGTTTTTCGATATTCGGTTTTTGTGTTTAGTTCGACAAATCAGAGTTTGTTAATTAGAATTGCTCTCAAAGCAACAATTATCTTAACATTCCCCAAATACACTCCAGTAATGTTAGTGCAAGGATAATGTTAATAACACGGAAATGCCGCAGATAAAACTTCTGAATCAGTACGCCCAAGCCAATCCAAGTACAGGTTGCGATCGTTCCGATCGTTGCAATAACCAGCTCAAAAAACAGCAAAACCGGAAAAGAGGACATATATCCTACAACATAACCCGTTAGTGCGGTAACTCCGAACATATATATCTTCACATTGACAAATTGCAGCATGAAGCCTTTCAGAAACGATGCGGATTGCTCTGAGTTTTCTGAGGTATTCTTACTGAAAGCAATATGAATCGCAAGCCACAGTATATAGGCTGCTCCGATGTACTTCATCACTTCCATTACATTTGGAAGCAAAGAATTAACCCCATATACGAAAATTGCGCATATGATTTGTACTACATAGTAGCCTGCAAAAATTCCAAAGAACAGCGGCTTTCCTTTTTTATATCCATAGTTTGTTACGGTATTTAATGCCAGAATATTTCCCGGTCCTGGTGTAAAGGCATTTACAACACAATAAATCAGAAAATTGCTCAGTACCGCCATAGGCATAATCATCAACCATCTTTCTGCTGATATTATATCAGCAAACAGCGGTACATACATAACACCTATTTTATATGATTATTCATTGCCTATGACTATGGATTGGCTGGAGCATATTTCCGTAATTCTTCCAGATAGCTTTTTCCAA
>ERZ779890.2109-NODE-2109-length-19407-cov-8.992197_pt1 | contig 19407 bp, 10 predicted proteins | sample MGYA00511553_ERZ779890 | MGnify/ENA primary metagenome ERZ779890 (study PRJEB29588, sample SAMEA2152064) | human gut metagenome | biome: human gut; feature: human-associated habitat; material: faeces | place: Denmark | collected 2008/2010 ... | reverse complement strand
TACCGCAACCCGACATTATCGAGCATTTTGGCAACGCAGATGCCGTGCCGCAGCCATCGGAGCGGTGCTTAAGCCGTCAGGCGGGAATTGTGCGGTATTGCCTTAACAAAAAGCCTGCGCAGAAACAGTGTTTATGCACGGTTCCTGCACAGGCTCATTTCTCTAACTTTCTTTATTTGTCATTTGCCCGGCTTTCCAGCAGGCTTCTTACTTCTCCTGCCAACGCTTCACTTTCATTTGTCGTAAAGATACAATCAGACTGGTCTTTCCCGATTCTGAAAAACACCTGATAGTCCTTATTTCCGCAGAACGTCAGCACATCCAGCATGGGCTCGCTCTCCCCTGCCTGATAAGTAACCCAGAAGCGCAGCCGCAATGGATTGGGGGTGATTTTTCCCGCCTGTTCATTGGTCACGCCATTGCGGCAGACAAGATATGCGGTTGTATTCCCCTGGTCGGAAGGCAGGTCCACCCGCTGCATATAAACACCATTTCCCATTGTTTCGCAGTGCTGCATCCATGCGGCAACCTCGGGGAAGCTCTGCCATTCCTCCTGCGGCATACTCCAGATGGCCTTGCTTTGGTAGTTTGCTGATGCCACAAAAGCAACGCTCCATAGAACGAGTGCCAGCAGCATTGCCGCTATCAGATACAACATTCTTTTGCCTGTTGATTTTGCAGCCACCACAATACCGCTTTTCCCTATTGCTATCAAAAAGAGCACAATAATTAGAATCAGCAAGAGCAGCAGAAACCCTACTGCCGCGCCAAGCCCAACAAATTGCAGAGCAAACCACAGCAGAATTGCCGCTGCCGCAAGCAGCATCCACTTCTGCTTTGCTGTCAGGCTTTCTGCTTTTTCTGTGTTTGCTAATGTTCCCGATTTTTCCGTTCCCGTTGTCCCTTCTAAATCAGTCGCTTCCATATCCGCTGCTTCCAACGGAATTCCCAGCAGCTGCCGCAGCATAAACTGGTTAGCTGTGCCGGGCAGAGCTTTCCCTGTTTCCCACCTTGCCACAGCCTGCCGTGTTACCCCCAGCTGCTCTGCCAGCATTTCCTGGGTCATGCCTTTTTCTTTCCGGGCGGATGTAATTTTCTCTCCCAATGTCATGGTGCTATCCCCCTTTCTTTGGGGCCAGCATAGCACAGCTGTACTACTATTTTCAAGCAACTTTGTATCACTTTTCTGCCACTTTTCCGCAATAAGCAGTTTCATTCCCCGCAAAGCAGCATAAAAAATCCCCCACAGTACCCTTTCCGTTCGCAGTTGCCCGTGCGGAGAATACTGTGGGGGATGTTATGTTTTATTGTCAGGCTAAGCTTATCAGATAAGAAAAGTCTTACTTTTCAGCGTGGTCGTAAGCGCTGCCTTCGGCATCGCGGATTTCCTCGGCGCGAGCCAGCTCTTCTTCAACCTCCGGCAAACCGGTTCCGGCGGGGATCAGCTTACCGATGATGACGTTCTCCTTCAGACCGGCCAGCGGGTCAACCTTGCCCTTGATGGCGGCTTCGGTCAGAACGCGGGTGGTTTCCTGGAAGGATGCAGCGGACAGGAAGCTGTCGGTTGCCAGGCTGGACTTGGTGATACCAAGCAGGATCTGACTGGCCTGGACCAGCTTCAGGTCGGTTTCGCCTGCATCAATGCGTTCCTGAATCTTCTCGTTCTCGATCATCACATCGCGGCGGTTGACAACGCTGCCCATGATGAACTCGCTGGAACCTGCATCGTCAATGCGAACCTTACGCATCATCTGGCGGACGATAACTTCGATATGCTTATCGTTGATTTCAACGCCTTGCAGACGGTAAACCTTCTGGACTTCGCTGATCAGGTAGTTCTGGGTAGCAATGCGGCCCTTGACAGCCAGGATATCCTGCGGATAAGCATGGCCTTCGGTCAACAGTGCGCCCTTGACGAGCACATCGCCCTCCATCACCTTCAGGCGGTGGCCGAACGGGATCAGGTAGCTCTTAGTAACCGGTGCGCCGTTATCGTCAACACCGGTCACTTCAACGTGGCGGCTCTTCTTGGTATCGTCAATATGGACGGTACCGGCGATCTCGGACATGATAGCCATTGCCTTCGGGCGGCGGCTCTCGAACAGTTCTTCAACACGCGGAAGACCCTGAGTAATATCTTCAGCAGATGCGATACCGCCAGTATGGAAGGTACGCATGGTCAACTGAGTACCGGGTTCGCCGATGGACTGTGCCGCAATGATACCAACGGATTCACCGACCTTAACGCACTGGCCGTTGGACATGTTGGAGCCGTAGCAGCGGGCACAGACGCCAACGTGAGCACGGCAGGTCATCACGCTGCGGATCTCCAGCTCGGTAATACCGGCAGCTTTGATCTTTTCAGCGTCGAACATATCCATCATCTTGTCCTTGGACACAATGAGTTCGCCGGTCTTGGGATCCATCACGTCATGCAGAGCATAACGGCCAATCAGACGCTCGGAGAAGCTTTCGATGGTAGCGTTGCCTTCGCTGATCTCGCTGACGAGGATACCCTCGGTAGCGTGGCAGTCTTCCTCGCGGATGATGACTTCCTGAGAAACATCAACCAGACGGCGGGTCAGGTAGCCAGAGTCAGCAGTACGCAGTGCGGTATCGGTCAAACCTTTACGAGCGCCTCGAGAAGAGATGAAGTACTCCAAGATGTTCAGGCCTTCGCGGTAGTTTGCACGGATAGGCATTTCCAGGGTTTTACCTGCGGTGTTAGCCAGCAGGCCGCGCATGCCGGCCAGCTGCTTGATCTGGTCCATAGAACCACGAGCACCAGAGTCGGACATCATATAGATGGGGTTGCGCTGGTGGTGGGTCTTCAGGTTGGTAGACAGAGCGTTGGAAACTTCCTCGGTAGCTGCCTGCCAGATCTCAACGGTGTTCTTATAGCGCTCTTCATCAGAGATAAGACCACGGTTGAAGTTCTTCATGACCTTTTCAACCTTCTTGTCAGCCGCAGCCAGGATCGCCGGCTTCTCTTCGGGGATGATAGCGTCAGGCACGGCAACGGTGATGGCGGAAAGGGTAGAATACTTATAGCCCTGTGCCTTGATGTGGTCCAGCATGATAGCGCAGCGCTTGGTGCCATGCTTTGTCAGGCAGCGGCTGATGATGTCGGGCAGCTTCTTCTTGGTGACCTGGAAATCGACTTCGTAATCGAACTTATGTTCGGGATCGGTGCGATCCACATAGCCCAGATCCTGCGGGATGGGGGTGTTGAAGATGATCTTGCCGACAGTGGTGGTGACAAGGGCGGTTTCGGGGCCGTTGCCAAAGTCCATGGTGCGGCGCACCTTAACGGGAGCCTGCAGGGTGACGATATGCTCGGCGTAAGCCATCAGGGCTTCGTCCTCATCGCGGAACACCTTGTCGTGGCCGGGGTCTTCGGGGTTGACCATGGTCAGGTAGTAAGAGCCCAGGATCATATCCTGCGTGGGCACGGTGACGGGTTCGCCGTCAGACGGCTTCAGCAGGTTGCCGGAAGCCAGCATCAGCATCTTGGCTTCGCGCTGTGCTTCGGTGGACAGCGGCAGATGGACAGCCATCTGGTCGCCGTCGAAGTCAGCGTTGAAGGGGGTGCAGACCAGCGGGTGCAGCTTGATGGCGTGGCCTTCGACCAGAACGGGCTCAAATGCCTGAATGCCCAGGCGGTGCAGGGTAGGTGCACGGTTCAGCAGAACGGGATGGCCCTTGATGACGGTTTCGAGAGAGTCCCACACCTCGGTGGAAGCACGCTCGACCTTTTTGCGGGCAGCCTTGATGTTGGAGGCAATGCCCTTCTGGACCAGGTCCTTCATAACGAAGGGCTTGAACAGCTCCAGAGCCATCTCTTTGGGCAGACCGCACTGGTACATCTTCAGCTCAGGGCCGACAACGATAACGGAACGGCCAGAGTAGTCAACACGTTTGCCCAGCAGGTTCTGGCGGAAGCGGCCCTGCTTGCCCTTCAGCATATCGGAAAGGCTCTTGAGGGCGCGGTTGTTGGGGCCAGTGACCGGGCGGCCGCGGCGGCCGTTATCGATCAGGGCGTCAACTGCTTCCTGCAGCATGCGCTTTTCGTTGCGCACGATGATGTCGGGAGCGCCCAGCTCCAGCAGGCGCTTCAGACGGTTGTTGCGGTTGATCACGCGACGGTACAGATCGTTCAGGTCGGAAGTCGCAAAGCGGCCGCCATCCAGCTGGACCATGGGGCGGATATCCGGCGGAATGACCGGAACAACGTTCAGGATCATCCACTCCGGGCGCTGGCCGGACAGGCGGAATGCATCAACGCACTCCAGGCGTTTCAACAGGCGGACGCGCTTCTGGCCGGTAGCCTTTTCCAGTTCCTCATGCAGCTCTGCGGACAGAGCTTCCAGGTCGATCTCAGCCAGCAGCTTCTGGACGGCTTCGGCGCCCATGCCGGCTTCAAAGGTATCCTCGTACTTTTCCCGCATCTCCTTGTACTCGCGTTCGGTCAGGAGCTGCTTTTTCTCCAGCGGAGTAAAGCCGGGATCGGTAACGATATAGTTTGCAAAGTAGAGCACTTTGTCCAGCTGGCGGGGGCCGATGTCCAGCATCAGGCCAATGCGGCTGGGAATGCCCTTGAAATACCAGATGTGCGAAACGGGTGCAGCCAGCTCAATGTGGCCCATGCGCTCGCGGCGGACCTTAGCGCGGGTAACTTCGACACCGCACTTATCGCAGATCTTGCCCTTATAGCGGATGCGCTTATACTTGCCGCAGTGGCATTCCCAGTCCTTGGTAGGTCCAAAAATGCGCTCGCAGAACAGGCCGTCGCGCTCCGGCTTCAGGGTGCGGTAGTTGATGGTTTCAGGTTTCTTGACCTCGCCATAGCTCCAGGCACGGATCTGGTCGGGAGAAGCAAGGCCGATCTTGATAGAATCGAACTCTTTATTTTCCATTCAGCGAACCCTCTCATTTAATCGTGACGTAAACAGCATTCCGATCATTCACCGTCGAACAGGTCGTCGCCATTGTCGGCTTCGATCTGTGCCAGAGAAGCTTCATCCGGCTCCTCATCGCCCAGGTCGTCGTCAAAGCCTTCATCGGCATCCTTGACACTGTAATCATCCTGCAGCTCGCTTTCCAGCAGAACGTTATCACCGATATCGCTGTTGTCAAAGTTGGCATCGTCATCGTCATATTCCTGACGCATATCAACAGCGTTGCCTTCCTTATCCTGAACAACAATATCCAGGCCAAGGCTCTGCAGTTCTTTCAGCATAACGCGGAAGCTTTCGGGGATGCCCGGATTCGGCACATCTTCGCCCTTGACGATTGCTTCGTAGGTCTTGACACGGCCCACAACGTCGTCAGACTTGACAGTCAGGATCTCCTGCAGGGTGTAAGCCGCGCCATAAGCTTCCAGAGCCCAAACTTCCATTTCGCCGAAACGCTGGCCGCCGAACTGGGCCTTGCCGCCCAAAGGCTGCTGGGTAACCAGAGAGTACGGGCCGGTGGAACGGGCATGGATCTTATCATCAACCAGGTGATGCAGCTTGAGGTAGTACATATAACCGACAGTAACCTTGGAGGGGAACTTTTCGCCGGTACGGCCATCGTAAACGGTGGTCTTGCCGTCATCGGTCAGGTCGATCTTGCTGAAATCGATGATGTGGCCCTTATCGCCCATCAGGCGGGGCAGCTTGGTGGGATATTCCGGTGCATGGTCGCCATGCCACTTATCGCGGGCTTCGGCCAGGCAGTCACGAATATCGGATTCGTGCGCGCCATCGAACACGGGGGTCTGCACATGCCAGCCAAGGGCCTTGGCAACATAGCCAAGGTTGACTTCCAGCACCTGACCGATGTTCATACGGGAAGGAACGCCCAGGGGGTTCAGCACGATATCCAGCGGGGTACCGTCAGGCAGGAACGGCATGTCCTCCTGCGGCAGAATGCGGGAAACAACGCCCTTGTTGCCGTGACGGCCTGCCATCTTATCGCCAACGCTGATCTTACGCTTCTGGGCGATATAGACGCGCACGCAGGTGCGCACGCCGGGCTGCAGCTCGTCAGAGTTTTCGGGGGTAAAGACCTTAACATCCACAACAATGCCGTAAGCACCGTGGGGAACGCGCAGGGAGGTATCACGTACTTCCCGTGCCTTTTCGCCAAAGATGGCGCGCAGCAGGCGCTCTTCGGCGGTCAGTTCGGTTTCACCCTTCGGGGTAACCTTACCAACCAGAATATCGCCGGTCTTGACTTCGGCACCGATGCGGATAATGCCGCGGTCGTCCAGATCCTTCAGGGAATCATCGCCGACGTTGGGGATATCACGGGTCACCTCTTCAGGTCCCAGCTTGGTATCGCGGGCTTCGCTCTCGTACTCCTCAATGTGGATAGAGGTGTAGATATCCTCGCGGACCAGCTTTTCGTTCAGCAGAACAGCGTCCTCATAGTTGTAGCCTTCCCAGGTCATGAAGCCGATCAGAGCGTTCTTGCCCAGAGAGATCTCGCCGTCCTTGGTGGCGGGGCCGTCAGCCAGAACGTCGCCCTTCTTGACAACATCGCCCACATAGACGGCGGGGCGCTGGTTGACGCAGGTTCCCTGGTTGGAGCGCATAAACTTAATCAGTTCATAGGTATCGGCGGAGCCATCTTCCAGACGGACAACGATCTTATCTGCGTCAACGCTTTCAACGGTGCCGTCATGGGCAGCCAGCACGCAGACACCGGAGTCGGTAGCAGCCTTGTATTCCATGCCGGTAGCAACCAGAGAGCGCTGGGTAACCATCAGAGGCACAGCCTGACGCTGCATGTTGGAGCCCATCAGAGCACGGTTACAGTCATCGTTTTCCAGGAAGGGAATGCAGGCAGTAGCCACAGAAACCATCATTCGCGGAGAGACATCCATGAAATCGACCTGTTCACGGGCAAATTCCTGAATGTCGTTGCGATGACGGCCGGAAACGCGGGAACGGACAAAGCGGTTGTTCTCGTCCAGCGGTTCGTTGGCCTGTGCCACGATGTATTCATCTTCAACGTCGGCGGGCATATAAACAACTTCATCGGTAACAACGCCGGTTTCTTTATTCACGCGGCGGTAAGGTGCCTCAATGAAGCCGTACTTGTTGATCTTGGCGAAAGATGCCAGATAGGAGATCAGACCGATGTTGGAACCTTCGGGCGTCTCAATCGGGCACAGACGGCCATAGTGGGTATAATGAACGTCGCGGACTTCGAAGCCTGCGCGGTCACGGGACAGACCGCCGGGGCCCAAAGCGGACAGACGGCGCTTATGGGTCAGCTCAGACAGCGGGTTGTTCTGGTCCATGAACTGAGACAGTGGGCTGGAACCGATGAACTCACGGATGGCAGCCACGACCGGGCGGATGTTGACCAGGCTCTGCGGGGTGATCTCGCCGGATTCCTGGTTCTGCAGGGTCATGCGCTCGCGCACAACGCGCTCCATACGGGCAAAGCCGATGCGGAACTGGTTCTGCAGCAATTCGCCAACGCTGCGCACGCGGCGGTTGCCCAAGTGGTCGATTTCATCGGTCACGCCGATGCCATGGTCAAGGCCCAGCAGGTAGTTGACGGAAGCAAAGATATCGTCAACGGTAACGGTGCGGCTGATGAGCTTATCATGATTCTTGGTCAGCAGTTCTTTCTGCTCTTCCGGATCGGAGGTAGCATCCAGAATCTTACGGATTTCGGCGAAGGAAGCGCGCTCGTTGATGCCGCATTCCTTCACGTCAAAGCTGAAGAAGCTCTGGGCATCGACACAGCCGTTGGAGAACACGATCACATTGACCGGATCCTGGCCCTTGCGCTCCACGATAACAGTAACGCGGGAAACACCGGCGTTATCAATTTCAACAGCCTTTTCGTGGCTGATGCGCTCGCCCTTGGCGGCCAGCAGTTCGCCGGTCAGCGGGGCAATGATGTCCTCGGCAGTCTTATAGCCCGCAATACGGCGGAACAGGCACAGCTTGTTGTTCATCTTGAAGCGGCCAAAACGAGCCAGGTCGTAACGGCGCGGATCAAAGAACAGCAGGTTGATGTGGCTGCGGGAGCTTTCCACCGTCGGCGGCTCGCCGGGGCGCAGCTTGCGGTAGCACTCCAGCAGGGCTTCCTCTGTGGAATGGGTGATATCCTTTTCCAGGGTGGCGTTGATTTTGGGTTCAGAATCGCCGAAGTACTGGCGGATCTGCTCATCGGTGCCAAGACCCAGTGCGCGCAGGAAGGTAGTAACCGGCAGCTTGCGGTTTTTATCAATGCGCACATAATATACATCGGAAGAATCAGTTTCGTATTCCAGCCATGCGCCGCGGTTGGGGTTCATGGTTGCGGTGAAAAGGTCCTTGCCGGTACGGTCTTTGCTGGAAGCATAGAACACGCCGGGCGAACGAACCAGCTGGCTGACGATAACACGTTCTGCACCGTTGGAGATGAAAGTGCCGGAATCCGTCATGAGCGGGAAATCGCCCATGAAAATTTCCTGTTCCTTCACTTCGCCGGTGCTCTTGTTCAACAGGCGCGCAGTGACATAAAGCGGCGCAGCATACGTTGCGTCACGCTCTTTACATTCTTTAATGGTATATTTGGGGTGCTTGTCCAGACGGTAATCGACAAATTCCAGCGAGAGATTCCCGGTGTAATCCTCGATCGCGTCAATGTCGTGGAACACTTCGCGCAGGCCCTCGTCCAGGAACCAGTTATAAGAGTTTTTCTGGATCTCGATGAGGTTGGGCATGCCAATCACTTCGTTGATGCGGGAAAAGCTCATTCTGGAGGTTCGACCGTTTTGTACGGGCTTGACCTTTACCATAAAATGCGACCACTCCTATTCCGTTCAGATTTGTTTTTGGCAAAAGCGCTCCGCCGAAGCAATGATTTTCTTGGAACATTCGTCGTTTTTAACAAAGTTTGAAAAAACGTGGAAAAATCAAAATTCCTTTAGGGCGCTCTATTCCATTTTGTGATACTATGCCAGTATACCAGCCAAAAAGCTGATTGTCAAGGGCTCTTTTGGCATTTTGCGTGTTTTTTTATCAGACAATTGAACGCCCGGATGCGTGTCACATTTCTTTTGGCAAAGTGCTATTTTTGTATTTCTTCTGCCACTTGACAAATCCTTGAAATGCCGCTAATTGGCACAATGCCCAATTACCTTGTGTGTTTTTTGTATGGGTTGCAGCCTGCGTTTTTTCTGCATTTTCCCGGTTTTTACGCTTTGCAAACAAAAAGTGCCCTTCCCGCCGTTATCCGTGTGCAGGGTGGGCACTCGTCTGTTTTTGGTGTTATGCGTTTGATGCCGGGCCCGCCACACGGGTATTTACACCAGCTCCACCCGGTATTTTTGCAGCCAGTAATTCAGCTGCACAAACCAGGCAATGGTCTGCGGGGTGGTCATCAGCTGGCCATACCAGGGGGTCGCAGTCTCGGCAGCGGTCAACAGCTGTTCCAGCGCTGCCCTCTTGGCAATACGCAGCAGCGGGGCATCCGGGTCCTGCATCGCACTGCGCAGCATGGCGCTGACAGCGTTCAAATACGCCGGGTTCCATGTTTTAGGGTAGGGGCTCTTTTTTCGCCACAACACTTCCGTGGGCAGCACGCCCTGCATCGCCTGGCGCAGCAGGCCTTTTTCGTGGCCCTCGTAATCCTTATATTCCCACGGCACGCTGTACAGGTATTCCGCAATGCGGTAATCGCAGAACGGCACGCGCACTTCCAGCCCGCTGTACATACTCATTCGGTCCTTGCGGTCCAAAAGGGTCTGCATAAACCAGTTAAAGTTCAGGGCAAACATCTGGCGCATCCGTTGTTCCAGGGGATCCAGACCGGGGCGGATGGAAGTTTGCTCCAGCGTGGCGTGGTAGCCTTCATCAATATACGCCGCCGGATCAATGCCGCCGAACACCTCCGGCTTAAAAAAGCTGACCCTGTATGCCGTGCTCTGCGCCCAAGGGAAGCCATACCGCTCCCGCACGGTCTTATCCCTGTACCAGGGGTAACCGCCAAATATCTCGTCCGCGCATTCGCCGGAAAGTGCCACGGTGGCTGTTTTACGGATCTCACGGCAGAACAGCAGCAGCGAGGAGTCCACATCCGCCATACCGGGCAGGTCGCGGGCGTCCACCGCTTCCAGCAGGGCGGCGGCCAGTGCTTCGCTGTCCAGCGTTACCCATGTATGCTGCGCGTTCAAGAACTGGTTCATGGTGCGGATATACGGCGCATCCGGGCTGGGCTGGAAATGGGTGGCGTGGAAGTACTTTTTGTTATCCTGATAACCGACCGAGAAAGTCTGCAGCGTTTTGCCCCGCGCCGTAAAGTGGGAATCCGCGATTGCCGAAATCAGGCTGGAATCCAGCCCGCCGGAAAGGAAGGTTGCCACCGGCACATCCGATACCAGCTGCCGCGTGACGGCATCCATCACCAGGTCCCGCACTTTGGCTGCGGTGTGGGTAAAATCATCGGGGTGTTCGTGGTCGGTCAGCTGCCAGTAGCGGCGCACGGTGAGGCGCGGCGCACCAACCTGTGGCACAGTGTATTCTGCGCAGCAGCCGGGCTTCAATTCCTGCACATTGCGGAACACCCCGCACCCCGGCGTGCGGCCGGGGCCGAGCAGCAGCACATCGGCCAGCCCATGGGCATCCACCTGCGGCGGGATCTCCGGGTGGCAGAGCAGCGTTTTCAGCTCGGAAGCAAAGATCAGGCTGTCCCCGCGCAGGGCATAGAACAGCGGCTTGACCCCGATGCGGTCCCGCGCCAGAAAGAGCTTTTGCGCCCGCTGCTGCCACACAGCAAATGCAAAAATACCGTTCAGCTTTTCCAGACAGTCCGGCCCCCACTGGGCAAAAGCATGTAACAAAACCTCAGTATCGGAATGGCTTACAAAGCGATGGCCCAGAGCCGCAAGCTGAGCGTGCAGCTCCGGCGTGTTGTACAGCTCGCCGTTGTACACCAGAATGTATTTTTCCCCGCCCTGATCCAGCACCATGGGCTGGCAGCCGTTTTCCAGATCCACCACAGCCAGCCGCGCATGGATCAGCGCCGCATGGCCGTGCAGGTATATTCCCCGCTGGTCCGGCCCGCGGCGTGCAAGGCTTTTCTGCATTCGGTAGTAAGCTGGGTAGTTGGCTGCAATCTTATTTGGGTCCGCGCTGATCTGTCCGGCAATTCCACACATCGTTATCCCCTCCCCTATATCATCAGGGTAATCGTATGCTGTGGCTTTGTCATTTATGCCTGCTGCACACAAAAATACACCCGCACCGCCGGGCAAACAGCAGTACGGGTGCAGATGATTTTAATTTATAAGAATCACGGCATCAATCCAGGAAGTCGCGCAGCTTTTTGCTGCGGCTGGGGTGGCGCAGCTTGCGCAGGGCTTTTGCTTCGATCTGGCGGATACGTTCACGGGTAACGTTGAACTCCTTGCCCACCTCTTCCAGCGTGCGGGGGCGGCCATCTTCCAGGCCAAAGCGCAGGCGCAGGACCTTTTCTTCACGCGGGGTCAGGGTTTTCAGCACATCGGCCAGCTGCTCTTTCAACAGGGTCTGGCTGGCGGCTTCGGCGGGAACGGGGGCTTCCTCATCGGGGATAAAGTCGCCCAAGTGGCTATCTTCCTCCTCACCGATGGGGGTTTCGAGGCTGACGGGTTCCTGTGCCACGCGCATAATCTCGCGCACTTTGTCCACCGGCATATCCAGGCGCTCGGCAATTTCTTCGGCGCTGGGCTCATGGCCGTTTTCGTGCAGCAGTTGGCTGGAAACCTTTTTGACCTTGTTGATGGTTTCCACCATATGCACAGGGATACGGATGGTGCGGGCCTGATCCGCAATGGCGCGGGTGATGGCCTGGCGGATCCACCACGTTGCATAGGTGGAGAACTTGAAGCCCTTGGTATGGTCAAACTTTTCAACCGCTTTGATCAGACCCAGGTTACCTTCCTGGATCAGGTCCAGGAACTGCATGCCGCGGCCCACATAGCGCTTTGCAATGGAAACTACCAGACGCAGGTTGGCTTCGCTCAGGCGCTGCTTGGCGCGTTCGCCGTCCTTGCCGCCTTTCTGGATATCCAGAGCCAGCTGCACTTCCTCATCGGGGGTCAGCAGGGGCACGCGGCCGATCTCTTTCAGGTAAACCTTAACGGGGTCATCGATGGTAATGCCGTCCGAGGTAACGGTATCCTCAAAGTCATCCATCCCCTCCTCGCCCATATCGGCCACAGCGGACATATCAGTGGCGTCATCATCCACCACTTCAATGCCGTTGCTTTCCAGCTCTTCATACAGCTTTTCCATCTGCTCCGCGTCAATAACACGGCTGCTTTCTTCCATAGCGTCACTGATTTCGGTGCTGGTCAATTTGCCTGCACGGCGGCCCTGTTCAATCAGGTTGCGAATCGAATCTTTCTTTTCTGCCATAAGTAGTTTCTCCTTTGGTTTTTATTCTGCCCATCTTACTGGAACGGGATAAAACAACATGGTTTTGGCCGGGTGGAAATTATTCTTCCGGCGGGCGTTCGCCCACTTTTTTGCGGGCAAGGGCGGCAAATTTCTGCCGGAATTCATCGTCTGTGGTGCCTGCCACCTGGGCGCTTTCGGGGTTTGCGGTCTGCAAACGATCCAGCAGCATATCAATATCCCGGCGGGTCAGGCGGGTATCGGCATTTTGGGCCTGGGCCAGCATTACCTGGCTGTAGGCTTTTTCCTCCAACAAGGGGGAAAGGGTCGTGGCGTTGGCGGGCTGGCCGCGGGCGGCGCAGTCATAAATCGCCTTGATTGCCTGCTGCATTTCCGGCAGCACCACCATGCCAAGGTTCAGCCGCTCCCGGATGTAGGGGATGGCGCCGGCATCCTGCAGCCTAGCCGCCACCAGCTGGCGGGCGGCGCTTGCGGCCCCCAGGGCAGCTTCGCCCCCGCGGTCATAGGGCACGCGGATATCCGCCGCAATCCCCTGGCGGGAAAGTTCGTTCTGCTCTTTGCGGCGCGCCCTGCGCCCGGCCCCGCGCACGGCGCTTTCCAGCTGAACCAACACAGCCTTTTTATCAATGCCGGTCTGCTCCGCAATGCGCCCGGCATACACATCCCGCGCCGTGGGGCTGACCGCGCTGCCTGCCAGAATGCCGATGGCTTCATCCACATATTGCAGGCGCTGGGCATCGTTGCGCAGGTCATATTTTTTCACTGCCTTAGCCAGCTTGAACTCCAGCGGGGTTGCGGTGCCTTCCAGCACGGCTTCAAACCGGTCGCGGCCATAGGTGCGGATAAATTCATCCGGGTCCTTGGCACCGGGGATGTTCAGCACCCGCACCTGCAAATTGGTACCGGAAAACAGCGCCAAACTGCGCTCCGTTGCCTTCTGGCCTGCTTCGTCCGAGTCATAGCTCAGCACTACTTCGTCGGCGTATTCCGTCAGCAGCTTGACCTGCTCCGGCGTCAAAGCCGTGCCGCAGGCACAGACAGCGGTATCAAACCCGGCTTCGTGCATCGAGATGACGTCCATATACCCTTCGCAGAGGATATACCGCTTTGACGTTGATTTTTTTGCCACATTCAGCGCAAACAGCGTGCGGGATTTGTGGTAGACCATCGTTTCGGGCGAGTTGATGTATTTCGGCTTGGAATCATCCATCACGCGCCCGCCGAACGCAATGATATTGCCCCGCACATCAATGATGGGCACCATCACGCGGTGGCGGAAGATATCATACAGATTGCCCTTGGCGCTACGCTTGACAAGGCCGGAGGATTCCAATTCCGGCTCGGTAAAGCCGCGGTGGCGCAGGTAGTGCAGAAGGCCGACAAAATCTTCCGGTGCATAGCCTAGGCCAAACCGACGGATGGCCGCATCCGAAAGGCCGCGTTTTTCGCGCCAGTAGCGGCGGGCCATGGCGGCTTCTGGCGTTGGGGCGTTGAGCTGGTCATAAAAATAGCGCGCGGCGTTGCGGTTGATCTCCAACAGGCGGGAGCGGGAACGGCTTTCCTGGTCGTCCTCCTCCGGCATGGGCATCCCGGCGCGGCCCGCCAGCTGTTTAACAGCTTCCACATAGCCCAGGTTGGAAATTTTGCGCACAAAGTTAATCACATCCCCCGCCGCACCGCAGCCAAAGCAGTAAAAACTTTGGGTATCCGGGTAGACGGTAAACGAAGGGGTTTTCTCGTTATGGAAAGGGCACAGCCCGGTATAGGTCCGCCCGCGATGACGCAGCTGCACATATTGGCCGATTACTTCGGTAATATCATTGCGTGCAACCACTTCCTGTATGTATTCCTGTGGGATCAATGGGGCTCCGGGCCTCCTTTCGCGTATATATCGTAATAATTTATAGGTTAGCAGGCGGCAGTGCTCTAACATACTGCCAATTTTATAGCACCTGCCACTTTTGCGGCACAAACAGCTCCTCAAACAGGCGGGTAGCAAATTCATCGCTCATGCCGGAAATATAATCCGCCACGGCACGGTCCATTCCCTGGTGATAAGCCACCTGCATATAAAAATTAGGCATCAGCGTGGGGTCCGCGCAAAGGCGCTCATACAGCGCTTCGATCATCTTATCCACTTTTTTCTCTTCGCGCTTGGCATCCTTGTCCACATACACCGTGCTGTACATAAAGTCTTTCAGCACACCGTATGCCTCCTCCACTTCGGGGGAAAACTGCATTTTCCCATTTTTGCAGTTTGCGCTGTTTGCCACAAGGTCGGTGATCATTGTGGTGATGCGCCGGGATTTGGTATCTCCCAGCACCTGTACGGCATCCCGCGGCAGGGCGGTGGGGTTCAGCACACCGGCGGCCACGGCATCCTCAATATCATGGTTCAAAAAGGCAATGTGGTCCGCATAGCGCACGGTACAGCCTTCCATCGTGCGGGCCCAGGCGCCTTTGGTGTGGGTAATAATCCCGTTGCGCACCTCCCAGCAAAGGTTCAGGCCCTTGCCGTCCTTTTCCAGGTAGTCCACCACCCGCAGGCTTTGGCGGTAGTGGGTAAACCCGCCGGGGCACAGCCGGTTCAGTGCGCGCTCCCCCGCGTGGCCGTATGGGGTGTGGCCAAGATCATGACCCAGGGCAATGGCTTCGGTCAGGTCCTCATTCAGCCGCAGGGCGCGGGCAATGGTTCGGGCAATCTGGCTGACTTCCAGCGTGTGGGTCAGCCGGGTGCGGTAGTGGTCGCCCTCCGGCGAAAGAAACACCTGTGTTTTCTGCTTCAACCGCCGGAAACTTTTACAGTGCAAAATTCTGTCCCTGTCACGCTGGTAGCAGGTCCGCAGGTCATCTTCCGGTTCCGGGGTGCGGCGGCCAAAGCTCTGCTCACTTAAAGCGGCATAGGGGCTTAAGGTCAGGCGTTCAATTGTCTGGGTCTCTTCCCGCACAGTCACGGCGCAGCCTCCTTTCCCCTATCCGGTTCCCCGTTGGGCATATCATGCCCAAAAACGGCTCTCTATATTATAAATACGATAAAAAGCCGCCAAACACTTGTATGAAATGTAAAAATTTCATGGGAAATTCTGCTTTCTTGCCAGAAATGACTGCGCAGCATCAAAAAGCTGCGTAAAGTGGTTTGCTGATCGTCACTTCGGCACTGCCGCGGGTCAGCTCGCTCAGGTCATGGCACAGGGCTTCTTCGGTTCCGGCAGGCATGCGCCAGCGCAGGGTCACAGCGTCGGCATACTCCGGTTCCTGCAGTTTGGCCCCGGCGGCTGCGATCATCCGCTGGGCCTGTTCAAACTTGGGGTATGGCACGGTCACGGCGCAATCCGTCACCAGCCGCATGCTGACAATCTCCGCCTGCTGCAAGGCTCCGGATGCTGCCGCGGTGTAGGCCCGCACCAGCCCGCCGGTACCCAGCAGAACTCCGCCAAAGTACCGCGTAACCACCACGATCACATCCGAAAGCCCTGCATGGCCGATGGCTTCCAGCACGGGGGTACCGGCGGTTTTGGCGGGTTCGCCGTCATCACTGTAGCGGGTGCGGCCGCCCTCGCGCAGAACATAGGCATACACATTATGCCGCGCGGTGCGGTTGGCCGCTTTGATGCGGTTCAGGTGGGCAAGGGCAGCTTCCTCGGTATCGGCAAACGCAGCGGAAGCAATAAAGCGGGAGCGCTTTTCTTCATATTCAAAGGTGGAAATACCGCGGATCGTTTGATAGTCCGGCATAGGGGTTCTCCTTTGAGATGCAAGATGATGTATTTGAAAAAAATACCGCAGATGTTGCCATCTGCGGTATACAAAACCTTAATGCAATTACTTGCCAGCCTTGTTGGCGTAGCGGCGCTTAAAGCGCTCAACACGTCCGCCGGTGTCAACCAGCTTCTGCTTGCCGGTGTAGAAGGGATGGCACTTGCTGCAAACTTCAACGCGGATCTCCGGCTTGGTATCGCGGGTATGGATCACGTTGCCGCATGCGCAGGTAATGGTGCAATCCACATAGTTGGGATGAATACCCTGCTTCATTTTCATTTCACCTCTTTCTCGATCATGACTAAAGGGAGCCATACTTGATATATGTGCTCATCACAATCTTCGAATTTCGGCTACCAGCAGACGCCATCCTGTGCGTGTGGAGCAGCCCTCTGAACGATTGCTAGAGTATTTTACCAGAGTTTTTGTGTTTTGTCAAGTAGTGCGGGCAATCTTTTGCGGCGGCAAATTGCCAGCAAAAGTGCAATCATTTATATGCCCATCCGGGACCTCGAGGACGCCGTCTCCTACTGTGGGGCAAAGTACATCACACGTTTTTTGTATCTGCTCCGGTAATTTTCCGGCGGAGTCGGGTACCCCCGCCCTACTGGGTGTTTGTGGGTTGGCCGCACACAATAAAATGCTCTGTAGGGAACGGCCTTGACCGTTCCGGAGCCTTGCAGCAGATGCCGCAACAATTTTCCGCAAAGCCTTTGGCTCCCCTTCGAGGGGAGCTGTCGCCGAAGATGACGGAGGGGTGATTCCCCAAGCGGAGCCTGAAAATGCGCGTTATTTCCTCACTGCGGCAGCTAGGGAGCTGCATACAAAAAAGGCCGTCTGCGTATTACAGCAGGCGGCCCAAAAGCGCCAAACCTATGGAATCACATTATGCCAGCAGCGGCTTAACGGCAGCGGCCAGTTCTTCTTTCTTGGCTTCGGCTTCGGCCAGGTCTTTGCCCTTGGTGGTAAAGTAGGTCTTGATCTTCGGCTCGGTGCCGGAGGGGCGCACCACAACGGTGCAGCCGGATGCCAGGGTGTAGATCAGCACGTTGGCGGCGGGCAGACCGGTCTCTTCAGGCTTTTTATAGTCCACAACCTTTACAACGGCGTCACCGCCAAAGTCCTTGGGCGGGTTCTCGCGCAGGCCGGACATAATGCCCACCATCTTGTCCATGCCGGACAGGCCCGGGAACTCAAAGCTGTCAACCTTGTTCAGGTAGCGGCCATACTCGGCGTAAATGCGCTCCAGCTCTTCCTTGATGGAACTGCCCTTTGCGCGGTAATAAGCAGCCATTTCGCAAATCAGCATAGAGCCGATGATGGCATCCTTATCGCGGACGTAAGGACCAGCCAGGTAGCCATAGCTTTCCTCAAAGCCAAAGATGAAGCGGTCAACCTGACCAGCAGCTTCCAGCTTGGCGATCTGATCGCCGATCCACTTAAAGCCGGTCAGCACATTGCGGCACTCAACACCGTAATGCTCGGCCACCTTGTCCGCCAGCGGGGTGGACACGATGGACTTGCACATGACGGGGTCTTTGGGCATAGTCCCCTGCTCAATGCGGCCCGCGCAGATGTAATCCAGCAGCAGAACGCCGACTTCGTTGCCGGAAAGCAGCTCATAGCTGCCATCCTTGCACTTAACGGCAATGCCAACGCGGTCAGCATCGGGGTCAGTGGCCAGCATCAGGTCTGCACCAGACTTTTCGGCCAGTTCCAGGCCAAGGCGCAGAGCCTCGAAAATTTCGGGGTTGGGGTACGGGCAGGTGGGGAAATTGCCGTCCGGCTTTTCCTGTTCCGGCACAACGGTGATATCGGTAATGCCGATGTCATGCAGAACATGGGTGACCGGAACCAGGCCGGAGCCGTTCAGCGGGCTGTAAACCAGCTTCAGGCCGGCGGTCTTGCAGATACCGGGACGGATGGAGCGTGCTTCGATTGCTTCGTACAGGGCGTTGATGCAGTCATCGCCAACGTATTCGATGATGCCCTTTTCCAGCCCCTCGGCAAACGGCATGGTTTTGGCGCCGGTCAGGATGTCGGTCTTCTGGATTTCGGCGTACACGATGTCAGCGGCCTCATCGGTCATCTGGCAGCCATCGGGGCCGTAGGCCTTATAGCCGTTGTACTTGGCCGGGTTGTGGGATGCCGTTACCATGATACCGGCGTTGCAGTTATAATACCGGGTAGCAAAGCTCAGTGCGGGAACCGGCATCAGGGCGCTGTAAATGCGCACCTTTACGCCGTTGGCGGCCAGAACTTCGGCAGCAGCCTTGGCAAACACATCGCTCTTGATGCGGCTGTCATAGCTGATAGCAACGGTCTGGGTGCCGCCCTGGGTCTTGACCCAGTTGGCAAGGCCCTGGGTAGCCTGGCGCACAACATACACGTTCATGCGGTTGGTACCGGCGCCGATCACACCGCGCAGACCGGCAGTGCCGAACTTAAGGGCAACGGCAAAACGATCCTGAATGGCAGCGTCATCGTTCTGAATTGATTCCAGCTCCGGCTTCAGGTCGGGGTCATCCAGGTTGGCAACAAGCCAACGGCTGTACATTTCTTTATACATTTTGGACACCATCACTTTCTTACCCTGTAAAAGTTTTGGGTAAATTTACTTGTTCAAATTAAATATATCAATTTTAGTTTGCGTTGTCAATCAAAAAAAGCTGGAATTCCGGCTTTTTGCCGGGGCTTTGCCTGTTTTTTTGCCCTACAGCGTCAAGGCAGATTTTGGGCACAAAAAATATGCTTGCCGCCGCGGGCGGAACAGGATATACTGAAAATAATCAAAGTACGCAATTTGTTGAAAAAAAGGAGTTGGCTGCGCCATGTATGCACACGTTGTCAGCCTGGGGGTAACGGGGCTGGATGGCTACCCCGTTACCGTGGAAACCCACATCAGCGGCGGTCTGCCCAAATTTGCCATGGTGGGCCTGCCGGATTCCGCCGTGAAGGAAAGCAGTGAGCGGGTGCGCAGCGCCATCAAAAACCTGAACTGCCCCTGGCCCGCCAGCCATGTTACCGTCAACCTGGCCCCCGCCGATGTGCGCAAGACCGGCAGTTTGTATGACCTGCCGGTGTTCATCGGCATTTTGGCGGCGCAGCAGTACATCCCACAGCCAGAGCCGCACCAGGCATTTTTGGGTGAGCTTGGGCTGGATGGCACACTGCGCCCCATTGCCGGTGCCCTGCCCATGGCCCTTGCCGCCCAAAAGGCGGGCGTGACCGAGCTGTTTGTTCCTGCCGAAAACGCCGC
>ERZ779890.2108-NODE-2108-length-19416-cov-4.110170_pt1 | contig 19416 bp, 13 predicted proteins | sample MGYA00511553_ERZ779890 | MGnify/ENA primary metagenome ERZ779890 (study PRJEB29588, sample SAMEA2152064) | human gut metagenome | biome: human gut; feature: human-associated habitat; material: faeces | place: Denmark | collected 2008/2010 ... | reverse complement strand
TAGAACAATTAGGTTGATTTGGAATATACGAAAATGAGCTATTGCATTATGTGCACTTGATATGTAAGTATTTAATTGTCCCTGGTTTTCTACATTCTGACTTTCAAGATACAGGTTTTCTGCATCTTGTTTCTCTGTATTTGGGACATCTGCATTTTGATTTGTTTCAGACTGCTTTTTGAGAAACAGTTCCGGACATTCCAGACCATCAGGACTATTCTCATATGGAATTTCGTAGATGTGATAAACATATTCAAACCGTCCGCTTTTGGAGTAGTTCGGCGGAAGCTTCTCCAGATACACATACCGCTCATCGATCAGTTCATGGAGGGCAACACGAACTGCCGTTTCACCCTCTTTGCAGATCTTCACCAGTCCGGCAACGGAATAATTCCAGCCGTCAGGCAGACCCAGTATTTTTGGACATCAGCCCGATTGCTTTCAGACTGAGTTTCTGATTTCTCAAATGATGATTGCTCATGATCGTGAAGTCGGTGTTCTTATGCACTCTGACAACCGATGAATTTGATTCACTTGCCATAATAACCTCCGAATAAATAGAAAAAGCGTTCCTCACTGATATATGAAGAACGCTTTTCGTTATCTATTCAATTTTCTTTGCAAATTTTAAGCCTGTCTAAAATTTTTGTCATTTAAGAATGTAAAATTTCCGTGAACACAAGTTCCCTTAGCATATTACGATTGCGGCATTATTCCGTTGTTCTTTATGCGCTTTTTAGAAAGATAATCCACCGTGTAGGTCTTTTGAAGAAGCGCATCGCCCATGTACTTTTCGTTGCGCAGTATCTTTGCTACCGTGCTTGTGTGCCAGCGTGGATTACCTGCGCCGGTGAGTATTCCGTCACGCTCCAGACCGGCGGCGATTTTATCGGTGCTGTAACCGTCAAGGTATTCACGGTAGATTCTCCGCACCACCTCTGCCTGTTCTGGGTCGATCACAAGCCTGCCGTTCTCGTCCTTAGTGTAGCCTAGAAAACGGCTGTGGTTTACCTGCACTTCCCCACGCTGATAGCGGAACTGTAAGCCAAGCTTCACATTCTGGCTAAGCGACTGCGATTCCTGTTGCGCCAGCGAAGCCATGATGGTGATAAGAACTTCACCCTTAGCATCCATCGTGTTAATGGACTCCTTTTCAAACAGAACAGGAATATTCATGTCTTTGAGCTGTCGGATGTATTTCAGACAATCCAGTGTGTTTCTGGCAAAACGGCTGGATTTGGTAATAATCATACGATGCTGTTTACTCTGATTTGCATTGTTTGACATATAAAAACCTCCATCTTGTCAATCCGAGATGGAGGTTCCTTGATGCTACCGGCAAAAGGGTATAGTGATACCACGGTCAGGAGAAATCTCCATCTCATGTGTGCCGCCGGCCTTTCCAGTTGCCGGGAGCAATATATTTAATTGAAAAGTCATGTCAGCACTGGAAAGCTGTCTGCGCAAACTGCTGAAGTGATTAATATAGGAAATGAATGAGTGAAATTATGTTGCTGTATCGCTGAACAGAAATTTGCGATAACAAACACAAATTTGACAAACGAAAAGCTCTGTGATATACTTGTTAAAGTGTGTATCTATATTCAGATGCGTTTTTCACTTCCTATGACTTAAGTATATAGGAAAGTGCATTTTTTACCGAACAATGCTGTACATGCTTATATACAGTTGTACACGCTTGATTCAAAATGGAGGTGTTTGGGATTGGCAAAAACTGAATTCGAAGTGTTTGCTCAAAAAATAGCAACGTATTTTCAAGGAGACCTGTCTCCGGAAGAATTTACGAGGACACTTTTAAGAAAATTTATCTCAATCCCAATGGTGACACTTTGTTACATGACATGGGCCTAGGACGCTGCATGGTTATTTTTACGGAGAGCACAACATTACCACTTTGGCGAAGAAAATAAATAAGGACTTGGACTCTCAGTATTTTGAAGAATTTATCGATACAGAGACGGACGATACTATTAAAGGTTTATGCGCAGCATTTGCCGATGAATGTCCCGGAATCGACAACGAAAACTTCAAAAATAAAATTGCAGAGAGATTTAAAGAAATTATTTGTAATGCAGCAATAATAAAGCGCAAGCGTAAGAAAACAACAGAACTTGTTCCTCAGTCTCAAGAAACAACAGTGGATGCAACAATTTCGCCGTCTATCAAAGAGCAATATGGAGCTCTGCTTGTGGCGGAAGAACACAGTGTTTGTCCGAATGATGGCTGCAGCACACCGTTATTTGTGAATGTAGGAGGACAGCTCGGAGCAAATTATGAAGTGACATTTATTGACCCATCTGTACGCCTGCTATAAAATTTGGAAATTCCAAAAGTGGAAAGCCAACTTATGAATTTTGGACAGAAGACGGCACCGGAGCAGGTACGAACTTCAAGGGATTAATTATTTTTGACCTTGCGCTCTTACGGCTCACGGAACTACCGGTTATAGCACATGACTCTAATATTTTCAAAAATATTGCAGACTTGCCTATATATAAAATCATGGGGCTATACAATCAGAGCAAAAAGCAGATTTTTATTGCATTTGATAAAGAAGATACATTTTATGATGTGACACGTGACATTGTCCATTCGACTAAGATTATTGAACTTCATGAAAATGGAGGAGAATTATTTGGATGGTCGTGGGCAAAGAAAGCAGCAAGAGAGAAACACATTGCTACAGAAACCGGTGTGATTGAAGAGTCATAATAAATGGAGGAACCGAATGCGTATTAGTTATAACCCGTTATGGAAAATGCTTATTGATAGGGGCATGAATAAAAAAGAACTGAGAGAACTTAGTGGAATCAGTACTGCATCAATGGCAAAGCTGGGCAAGGGAGACAATATTACTACAGATGTGCTTTTGAGAATATGTACGGCATTGAATTGTCAGATTAGTGATATTTTAGAGACTTTGCCAGATGAAGAAACTAAGAATAACGAAGATTAAAATTCGTTAGGAGGATTTGGATGGAGCAAAATAACAAAGCAGCTCTACAGGCAGCAAGCCCATATAATGCTGCCATAACAAGAGAACAATTTTTATTTTATGAAGTGCGAACTACTGCCAAGTTGATTCACGAAGGATGTAACCATGAAGAAGTAGTAGAACGTATCGTTTCAGATAATTTATTTCAATATCCGACAGAAAAGTCGGTGAGAAAGATGGCACTTTCCTGCCTGAGAAGACTGGATGCACTTGAGGATAATTCTCTGGTGGAGGCAATCGCAACACAACCGTCTGATGTGGCAAAGCAGATATGTCTGTACGCCATGATGAAACAGTACCGATTGATTTGGGATTTTATGATTACAGTCATCGGTGAGAAGTACAGATTATCAGACACTACTTTCGGTAAAATAGACTTGAATAGCTATTTTCTGCGCTTGCAGGAGCAGGATGACCGGGTGGCAACATGGAGCGATTCCACAGTTACGAAGTTGAAACAGGTCATTGCAAAGATGCTGGTGGAGAATGAGTATATCGATAGCATTAGAGCGACAAAGCTCAACCCGGTATGGCTTCATCCGGTGCTTGAGAATGCAATCCGTGAAAATGGTGATGAGATTGCTCTTCCTGCATTCAATTGCTTTTCGTAAGGAGGTAGGTCTAAATGAGTGAATTGAAAGAAAGACTAGATAACCTCAGAGCCTTGATGCAGGAACCGGAGTTTCTTGAAGGCAAAGGTTTAAGCAATGAAGTAAATATACGAATCTTCTGTTATGACCCATCAGATGAGATGATGGTCAGACATTTTATCGAGCAGATTATGACAGATCAGTCAATGAACTGTCACCTGATAGAACATAACTTATATGAAGTGTTTCTTTCCATCTGTGAAGATAAGCGCATCGCAAAAACAATACCTGCGATGGAAGAGAAAAAAGGTAAAGAATTTATTAGAGACCAGATGAGCCGTATGGCTAATAATACAGCTTTTGTAAATAAGATGAAATATGAACCACATGAAGCTGGTGACGTACTTGTCATCACAGGAGTGGGAGATGCATTTCCGTTTATCAGAGTCCACGACCTATTAAATGCGATGCAGCCAGAATTTCCAGATGTTCCGATTCTGGTGTTCTATCCGGGCAATTATGATGGCCGTGATGTGCAGCTTTTCAATCGCCTGAAGAAAAATCCTTACTACCGAGCTTTCAATGTGATTTAAGGAGGAACAGCAATGGTTATTGAACAATTATTCCAAGAGGATATTAATCGTAAAATCAATGGCGTCGTTAAAGTAGACCAAGATGCTACTGATGTTCTTGTTCAGGAATTGGACGAGTATGTCATCACCAGAGATTTGAAGAAGCACTTCATTACTTTCTTTAATAACTATGGAGAGTCCTTTCATGAAGGCACTGCAGATATTGGTGTCTGGATTTCCGGTTTCTTTGGAAGTGGTAAATCCCACTTCCTGAAAATGCTCTCCTACCTGCTTGCTAATCAGGAGGTACAGGGTGTTCGTACAGTAGAACGATTTCGTAAAAAATTTGAGGATGATCCGGCAACATTCATGTTGATTGATTCCGTTACTAAGGGTCATACGGATACTATCCTTTTCAATATCGATATTGAGGGTTCCATCAACAAGGACAAGACTGCTGTTCTTCGTGTTTTTGCAAAGATGTTTTATAACCACCTTGGTTTCTATGGAGAGAATCTTAAGGTGGCAAAGCTGGAGCAGTTCATCGAAAAGCGTGGCATGACAGCAGAGTTCCGTCGTGTATTTGAGGAGAAAAATGGTGGTCCATGGCTTGAGTCAAGAGATGCCTTTGCTTTCTTTGAAGACGATGTTGTTGATACATTGAAAGAGGTTCTCGGTATGAGCGAGGATGCTGCACGTAACTGGTTTAATGGAACCGAGACCGTAGAGACCAGCATCGCACAGCTTGTTTCTGAGATGAAAGACTATGTGGACAATAAGACGGATGACTTCCGTTTGCTATTTATGGTCGATGAGGTTGGTCAGTATGTAGGCGGCGATACAGACCTTCTTATTAACCTGCAGTCTCTTGTTGAGAAAATCGGCAGTGAGTGCGGCGGTAAGATTTGGGTTGTTTGTACCGGTCAGGAAGCTATCGATGAAATCATCAAGGCTCGTGAAAATGAGTTTTCTCGTATTCAGGCCCGTTTCAAGACCAGACTTTCGCTGACTTCTTCTTCCGCAGATGAAGTTATCCAGAAACGTATTTTGAAGAAAAAGCCTGAAGTGGAACCGGCATTGGAACGGGTATATAGCCAGAATGATTCCGTTCTTCGTAATCTGTTCAGCTTTACTGATGCAATGTTGGACATTAAGGGATACACCGGCCCGCAGGATTTTGTCAGAAACTTCCCGTTCGTACCTTACCAGTTCATTATCATGCAGAAAGTATTTGCTGAAATCCGTAAACATGGTAACTCCGGTAAGCATCTTTCCGGTGGCGAGCGTTCGATGCTTTCAGGATTCCAGGAAGCAGCACAGAAGATTCAGGATAAGGACGAGTATGCACTGGCACCGTTCTACCTGTTCTACGATACCGTACATACATTCCTTGACAGTTCTATTCGTCGTGTTATTGAGCGTTGCCAGAAGGCAGCAGATAACGGAGATGGCATTGAGCAGCAGGATGTGGACGTATTAAAGCTCTTGTACCTTATTCGTTATGTCGATGATATTCCGGCTAATCTTGACAACATCGTAATCCTTATGGCCAATGATATCCGTCTGGATAAGATTACGATGCGTGAAAAGATATGTGGCAGTCTCGACCGTCTGCTTAGCCAGAACTATATCGGAAGAACCGGTGACACTTATAATTTCCTGACTGATGAAGAGCAGGATATTCAAAGAGACATTTACAAAAATACTCAGGTCGATACCTCTGCAATCGTGGAGCGTATCGGTCAGATGATTTTTGCTGATATTTATACAACAAAGAAATATCGTCACGGAAAGTACGATTTTCCATTTGACCAGATGGTAGACACTACAAGCATTGGTGCGGTAACAGGGGGAATGAGACTTCGCATCATGACGGTAGCAACAGACACTGTCGAGAAGAGTGAACTTCGTCTTATGACAGAATCTAAGAATCAGGCGATCGTTGTACTTGCTGAAACACCATATTACGAGTCATTGGAAAAAGCAATGAAAGTGCGTAAATATGTAAAGCAGCATAATGTAGCACAGCTACCGAAGTCCGTACAGGACATCATTCGAAATCATCAGGATGAGGCTAACAAGTATGAAGCATCTGCAGAGGAAGATTTGAAGAAGGCTATCATCGGTGCTGAATTCTATGTGGACGGAGAGCATATCGAGATTAAGGGCGGCGATGCCAAGAGCAAGCTGGATCAAGCACTGGAATATTTAGTTACTCATGTTTATAGTGAACTTGGTCTTATTACAAAGAATGCAGATACAGACGATGATATATTGGCAGTACTGCAGGGTGAACATCTGAACGGTGTTATAGCTGGTCTTGAAGCAAACCATGATGCAGCTGTGAAGATGGAAGAGTATCTTGAGATGCAGTACGCAAAAAATCTTCCTACTTCGATGGCAGATGTACAGAGCCGCTATCAGGCGATCCCTTATGGATGGAAGGAAATCGACATTGCGGTTGTGGCTGCGATGCTGATTTACGACCAGAAGGTCACGATTAAGTACGGTGGCGAAACTATCCAGCCGGGTAATCCAAAACTTCCGGACATGCTTCGTAAGAAGAGTGAGATTGGCAGAACAAGCATCTCTAAGCGTCAGATCATTACGGCAACTAAAATGCGTGCCGTCAAAGAATTGCTGCGTGAATACTTCGATGTAATGGACGTACCGGATGATGAAGACGGACTCGTTAGATATATTGTTGAGAAGTTTGAAGAACAGAAGGCACACTATGAGGAGCTGAATGAACGTTATGAGGGTCATAAATATCCTGACCACCACCTTGTGACGAAAGCTCTCAGCCTAATGGAAAGCGTGCTTTCTCAGCGTAAGGATAATACAGCTCTGATTGACAGACTTCTGAAGGAGAAAGACAGCCTCCTTGATAATAAGGATGACATGCAGAGCGTTGAAGGTTTCTTCAAGAATCAGGTGCAGGTATTCGATGCAGCAGTTCGTATGGAAGCAGAGCTGAGAAATGACCTCTCTTATCTTCAGAAGGAAGAGGAGGCAAATCAGGCACTGAATCAGATTCGTAAGATTACCGTAGGGGATGCCGGACAGAGTAGCGTTTATAAGAGAATCCCTGAACTGAACGGATTGATGGATACTGTTCGTGAGGGTCACGGAAGGCTTCTTGAAGCAAAGCGTGCAGAGATTCTTGAAATCATCCGTCAGTGCTTGTCAGAAATCCATACTCTTGCCGGTGATGTTTATGATGCCAGAGCAATATCTGAGCGTGCAGATAAATTCTTTGATCAGCAGAAAGCAAGAGTGGCAGAGCTGGAAAGCCTGCAGCTTCTTGATGGTCTGGTACCTCAGATGTGGGGATATAAGGATGACACAGTCGATAAAATCGATGGTATCGTTCATCCAAAGCCTCCGGTTGCACCAACCGTCAAACCGAATGAAGGTGGAGCAGTAACTCCTCCGGCTCCGAAGAAGGTTATCAAGAATGTATACCGTCAGGCGGCATTCCCTTCTAAGACTTTGGAAAGTCAGGAAGATATCGATGCCTATGTTGAACGAATGAGAGCGTACCTCACTGCAATGATGAAGGATTGCGACGGAATCAAATTAAGCTAAGGAGACCGTTATGAACAAGAATGCGATAAAAAAATTCGCCACTGAAGCTCGCCGGGAATTAATCTCCCGTGTGAGCCAGAGAGCGTTGAAATACGGTATTTCCGATAAAGAGGTCGGAAATCCAAATGACGATAGTGTGGGTGGGCATTTGCTTTCTTCTACCGAGAAGAAACAGAGAGCTGCCTTGATTGCGCAGATTAAAGAAAAAGGATACGAGCAGGTTATGGAGGAGGTTGCCTACACTTGGTTCAACCGCTTCTCTGCCCTGCGTTTTATGGAGGTCAACGGCTACCTCCCATCCCATGTGCGTGTGTTCACGGACGAGGAAAACAACTTCAAGCCGCAGATTATCTCCGAAGCCATTCATCTGGAGCTGGACGGACTTGATATGGAGAAAGTCTACGCCTATAAGGAAGCCAATGACAATGATGAATTGTATAAGTATCTTCTGATCACACAGTGCAATGCTCTCAATAGTGTGCTTCCGGGTATGTTTCAGAAAATTGCTGACTATACCGAGCTTCTGTTCCCGGACAACCTCCTTCGTGAAGGTAGTGTGATTCAGCAGATGATTGAGCTGATACCGGAGGATGATTGGAAGGATGCTGTCCAGATTATCGGCTGGCTGTATCAGTATTACAACAGTGAGAAAAAAGATGATGTTTTCGCCGCTCTGAAAAAGAATGTGAAAATCACAAAAGAAAACATCCCTGCAGCAACCCAGCTTTTCACACCGGACTGGATCGTTCGTTACATGGTCGAGAACTCTCTTGGTCGTTTGTGGCTGGAGGGACATCCGGATGTGAAAGAACAGTTTCTTCCTACCGAGGAAGAACAGTCTGCCTATGCTGCCGGAAACCGTGACCCGGAAGATACCAAATGGCACTACTATCTGGAAGAAGCCGAGCAGGAACCGGAAGTGCAGGCACAGCTTGCCGAGATTCGTAAGGAATACGCCGCACTGACACCGGATCAGCTGAAAGTAATTGACCCTTGCTCCGGTTCCGGTCATATCCTTGCGTATATGTTTGACGTGCTGATAAAGATCTATGAATCCTACGGCTATACCACCCGTGAAGCGGTGGCAAGCATTGTGGAGAACAATCTTTACGGTCTGGATATTGATGACCGTGCGGCACAGCTGGCTTACTTTGCGGTAATGATGAAAGCCCGTCAGTATGACCGCCGCTTCTTCAGCCGTGGTATTCAGCCCCATGTATATGCCATTGCGGAGAGCAACCATGTGGATTCGTTTGCGTTGGAGTATTTCTGCAATGGCGATGCCAAGCTGAAAAAGGCTATGGACACCATCATCAGCGAACTGCATGATGCAAAGGAATACGGTTCGATTATCACGGTTAGCCAGCAGGATTGGTCTGCGCTGTATGACCGCTTTGCAGAGATTACGGAAGATATAAATATGTCCCGTGAGACAGCATTGAGAGAATTACTGCCGTTGGTGCAGGTGGCAGAAGCAATGGTACAGAAATATGATGCGGTTGTGACGAATCCGCCATATATGAATGTAAATGGAATGAATGGTAAACTTGGTGAGTTTATCAAAAAAAATTATCCTGAGACTAAATCGGATTTAAGTACAGTTTTTATGGAAAAGGCATTTTCTATTTGTACTTCTAATGGATATATGGCTATGATAAATATTCCTGTATGGATGTTTATTACAAGCTACACAGGTTTAAGAGAAAATATTATACAAAGCAAAAGTATTGCAAATTTACTTCACTTAGGACGTGGAATTTTTGGCTCTGACTTTGGAACAACGGCATTTGTAATTCAAAATACAGAAATTCGACACAAGCAATCTAAATTTTACAAATTGTATTTTAGACAAGGCGAAGTAAATTCTGTTGAAGAAAAAGAAAAGATGTTTTTTGATAGAGTCGGAGAATATATCAGTTCACAGGACTTTTTTGATGTAATACCAGATTCGCCAATAGCGTATTGGGCATCAAAAGAACTTCTTAACGATTTCAAACAGGGAAAATCTGCTTCGGAATATGCTTCTCCGAAGCAAGGAATGTCAACTTGCGATGTAAATAGATTTACGAAATATTGGTTTGAAGTTTTATCTTATGATACAAATATTTTTGATAAAACGAATATAAAAAAATGGGTTCGCTATAATAAGGGTGGAAATTTCAGAAAATGGTATGGAAATCGAGAGTACGTTGTATACTGGGGAGAAAATGGCGATTCATTATCAAGTAATGGAGCGTTATTGCGTAATAGGGATGTTTATTTCCAACCGTTTTTAGCTTGGACTAAAATTTCAAGTGCAGGAACTGGATTTAGAAAATTTGAAGATTATTTTTTATTTGATGGTGCTGGAGGTTCACTATTTAATAAAAATTGTGGAATTGAAAGTAATTATTTGTTGGGTATGTTAAATTCAAAGGCAAATACGTTGATTTTGAATTTGATTTCTCCAACGTTAAATTTCAATGAGAATCATATTGGTTCAATTCCAATTTTGAAGTGTGAAGATCAGAAAGTTATAGAAAATATTTCAAACATTGTAAACCATGCTGTTGATTTATCAAAATTGGATTGGGATTCATTTGAAACCTCGTGGGATTTTGTTACTCATCCGTTTATAACATACCGTAGTGGAGCTGGCTATGCAGACATCCCAATGAATAAATGGCAGTATCGAATTGCCGACGCATACCATACATGGGAAAGCAATGCAACAGCTCAGTTTGATTTACTGAAGAAGAATGAGGAAGAACTCAACCGGATCTTTATTGATATCTATGGACTTCAGGATGAATTGACTCCAGAAGTGGATGAAAAGGATGTCACAGTTCGTAAGGCTGATTTGGAAAGAGATATTAAGTCATTCATCTCTTATGCGGTAGGTTGTATGTTTGGTCGCTACTCTCTGGATGTGGACGGACTTGTCTATGCAGGCGGTGAATGGGATGATTCCAAGTATTCAACATTTGCAGCGGATAAGGATAATATTATTCCTATCAGCGATGACGAGTATTTTGAAGATGACATCGTCGGTCGTTTTGTGAAGTTCGTAGAAGTAGTGTATGGTAAGGATACGCTGGACGAAAACCTGAAATTCATTGCCGATGCACTGGGCGGCAAGGGTCAGCCGAAGGATGTGATTCGGAATTACTTCCTGAATGACTTCTACTCCGACCACTGCAAGATTTATCAGAAACGCCCGATATACTGGTTGTTTGACAGCGGCAAGAAGAACGGCTTCAAGTGCTTGATTTATATGCACCGCTATCAGCCGGACACCATTGCCCGTATCCGTACCGACTATGTGCATGAACAGCAGGCTCGTTATCGTACAGCAATTGCTGATCTGGAGACCCGTATTGCAAATGCTTCCACCGGTGAACGAGTAAAGCTGAATAAGCAGCTCAAAACACTGAACGATCAAGCTGTGGAAATTCATGAATACGAAGAAAAGATTCATCATTTGGCAGACCAGATGATTTCCATTGACCTTGATGATGGTGTGAAGGTGAATTACGCTAAGTTCCAGGATGTTCTGGCGAAGATTAAATAAGGAGGTGGCAGCATGGCCAGTATGGATTTAGAAACAATAATCCGAGATTTGAATAAGCGATTTGCTGCACCGCTGCCGGAGTTTTATAAGCGTCGTATCATATTCTGGTATGATGAGGACAGAGAGTTTGAGGACAAGCTGGATGACATCCAGATAGATAATGCAAAGCTGCTGGTGCTTACAGGTACCAACAATTTTGCAGCCAAGAAGCTACTGAATGTGGATGATACCACCGGTAACTATCTGGTTTACAGTCCGATTTCTTATGAGTCGCAGGAAGATGACTGGCTTTTGAATATCGAGCTTTACAGTGAAGAGTTCAGAGCTGATTTGGTGTCTATCTGGATGAATGAGATTGACCTTCCGGCAACGCCTGATTTCCGTAGACTTGTTAAGACCTATAAGAAATTCTTCGGAGCACAGACCAGAAGAGCAACATTCGCAAAACTGAATAAAGGCATCAGCACACCATCGCAGATGCATCTTACTGTTATGGCGGCTATCTGTGGTACCGATGATGCACAGCCTGACAGTATTGTAAAAGCTGTCATCAGTGGTGGAACTGATATGGAAACCAACGAGGTATTCCAGAGCCTTGTAAACTATGGAGCCGAAGCCCCGTTCTGGGCACTTGTAAAGCAGGCTACCGGATACTTTGAGGGCGAAAGTTCTACAATTAACAAGCTGGTGACGCATATCTTGCTTACAGCAACGACCAGAACACTTCGTATGGAGTATCTGTCAGGACTCGATAGCTTCATTTCCACACCACATCAGGCTTGGTGCTATGACTTCGTATCTGAATGGATTGCAGGAGAGAATAGACAGGAACTTGTCGAAATCCTGCGAAACGTAGAAGAAGAGCTTATTCTCAGAAAGCGCTTTAAGCAGGTGCCATTGGATGATTTGGTGAGCATAGAGGTATTTCCTTGTGTGAATGAATGCATCCTGACTCAGATCATGACTGAAATCAGCAATCATATAATCAATGTAGATATAATCATGAACACGGTCGAGAAACGTCGAACGCTGGCGTGGTACGATGATGTGGAATGCTACTATGAGGGTATTCTTCAGGTAGCAAAAATGCAGTCGTTCTTCTTGGAGCATTCCGCAGGCTTCCATACCGTAGAGACAAGAAATATCTGGAAAGAGTACACAGAAGATTACTACCGTATGGATACCTATTATCGCCACTATCACTTAGCGTTTGGAAAGAGCCTGACAGTGGGCAACGACCATCTGGATGACCTTTTCAAGCAGGTGACCGATAAGGTGGAAGGCCTTTATACACACTGGTTCCTTGGTGAGTTGGGTAACAATTGGTCTGATGCCTGTGCAGATGAGTTGAAGAAATATGGACGCATCATGGAAGTTCCTCAGCAGGAAGACTTCTATAATCAGAAGGTAAAGGGCGAGGACAATCGTGTATTCGTCATTATCTCTGATGCGCTTCGATATGAGGTGGCGGCATCTCTGGCAGAGCAGCTCCGTCGTGAGACGCAGAGTAAGGTTTCTCTTGGCTCTTGTGCAGGTATTTTCCCGACCATAACAAAGTTTGGTATGGCCGCATTGCTTCCTCATAAGCAGTTATCTGTGGGTGAGCGCAGCAATGGGGACTTGCAGATTCTTGCAGACGGAATGTCTACAGATGCAGGTAACAGAGATAAAGTTCTCAAGGCCACAAACATTAATAGCGTAGCCTTGAAATATAAAGATATTGCACCGATGAAGCGTGCGGAGAGAAGTGCGTTGGTTAAGGGTATGGATGTCGTTTACATCTATCATGACAAGGTGGATGAGGCAAGCCATACTTCTGACAGCATGGTATTCCCGGCATGTGATGATGCAATCGAAGAAATCAAAAATATTGTGAGAATCATCCGTAATGAGTTTAGTGGTACTCGTGTTTACATTACTGCTGACCACGGATTCCTCTATACCTACAGTCCTCTGTCTGAGGATGCCAAGGTGGATAAGACAACACCGAGTGAGCAGGATGTAGAGATTGACCGTCGTTATCTGATTACCCGTAAGGGAGCAACTCCAGACTACTTACTTCCGGTGAAGTTTATGGATGATGGTTACGATGCATTTGCACCGAGAGAAAGCGTCCGTATCAAGAAGAAAGGCGGAGGACTCAATTTCGTGCATGGTGGCATCAGCCTTCAGGAGATGGTGGTTCCGGTTATTGAATATCATTATCTCCGTAACGATTCCAAGGCTTATCAGCGCAATAAGGCTAAGTATGACACGAAGCCGGTAGAAGTAGTACTTCTTTCTGCAAACCGTAAAATCAGCAATATGATATTCTTGTTGAACTTCTATCAGAAGGATGCGGTTGGCGATAACCGCAGCGCAGCAAACTATTTGTTGTACTTTGTTGATTCTAATGGAAAGCAGATAAGTGATACAGCAAAGATTATCGCAGATAAGACCAGTGATAATGGACAGGAGCGAACATTCCGCTGCAGCTTCAATCTGAAATCACTGAAATATGATAACAGAGCAAGCTACTACTTAGTCATCGCAGATGAAACAGGTCTGCAGATGCCACAAAAAGAAGAGTTCCAGATTGATATTGCATTTGCGGTAGATGAGTTTAATTTCTTCAGCTAAGGGCTTGCTCGGAAGGAGCAGTAATGAGTGACAATCTTGAAGCGGGCGCAAGCTCTCGTGAAATTATAAAGGACAAACTGCGTCAAAACTTTGATGGTAAGATTGTCCGAAAGGACCTGACTAAGAAAATCAAGGAAGGTGCAAATGTACCGGTTTATGTCCTTGAGTTCCTGCTGGGGCAATATTGCAGTTCAGACGATGATAAGGTTATCGAGCAGGGCGTGCAGAATGTAAAGCGTATCCTTGCCGATAACTTTGTAAGACCGGATGAAGCGCAGAAGGTATTGTCTCGTCTTAGAAGTCGAGGTAGTCATACCATCATTGACATGGTAACGGTACGATTGGATATTAAGAAGGACTGCTTCTTTGCGGAGTTTTCCAATTTGGGATTAGCCAATATTCCCATCACGGATGAATACCCGGAAAAGTACGACAGACTTCTTTGCGGCGGTATCTGGTGTATCGTTCAGCTGGATTATGAAACCGAAGGCGATAACAACTTCGGAATCATCGACGTAGATGGAAATACACTTCAGTCAAAGCAGAAAAAGCAGAAAGACATCTCTCCAATCAGCATTCGTAAGCTGACTCCAATTCAGATGCCTCATATCGATATCGAGGATTTGAAGAGGGGACGTCAGGCTTTTACCAAGGAGGAATGGTTGGATGTTATGCTGCGTTCTATTGGTATGGAGCCAGACGAATTGACATATCGTGAGAAGTGGCTTCTTTTGACTCGTATGATCCCGCTGGTTGAGAACAACTTCAACCTCTGTGAGTTGGGTCCTCGAAGCACCGGTAAGTCGCATCTTTATAAGGAGATTTCTCCGAACAGTATCCTTGTATCCGGTGGCCAAACTACAGTAGCAAACCTGTTTTATAACATGGGCCGTAAGACTGTGGGCTTGGTTGGATTATGGGATTGCGTAGCTTTTGATGAAGTTGCAGGCATTCGTTTCAAGGACAAAGATGGCGTGCAGATTATGAAAGATTACATGGCATCTGGTTCCTTTGCACGAGGCAAGGAAGAAAAGGCAGCATCCGCTTCTATGGTATTTGTTGGTAATATCAATCAGAGCGTAGATGTACTTCTGAAGACTTCGAGTCTATTTGACCCGTTCCCTCCGGAAATGGGAACAGATACTGCATTTCTTGACCGTATACATTGCTATCTGCCAGGATGGGAAATCCCGAAGTTTCGTCCGGAGCATTTTACAAATGATTATGGATTCATTAGCGACTATCTTGCAGAGTTCATTCGTGAGTTGCGTAAGGCGCAGTACGGTGATGCTATTGACCATTATTTCCGTCTCGGCAAGAATCTCAACCAGAGAGATACTATTGCTGTGCGTAGAATGGCAGATGGATATCTGAAGCTTCTCTATCCGGATGGAAACTTTACAAAAGAAGAAGTAGAAGAAGTTCTCCGGATTTCCTTGGAGATGCGTCGCCGTGTTAAGGAGCAGCTGAAGAAGCTGGGAGGCATGGAGTTCTACGATGTAAACTTCTCCTACATAGACAATGAGACCTTTGAGGAACATTATGTTTCTGTTCCTGAGCAAGGTGGTGGTAAGCTCATCCCAGAAGGAATGTGCAATCCGGGACAGATTTATACTGTTTCTCAGGGCAAGAGTGGCATGCTTGGTGTATTTCGCTTAGAGAGTCAAATGCTTCCGGGTAATGGGAAGTTTGAGAGAACAGGTATTGGTAGTGACCGTGATGCAAAAGAATCCACAAATACGGCTTTCAACTTCTTGAAAGCAAATGGAAACCGTATCAGTGGTTCTATAAGTACTACAACGAAAGACTATATTATTAATTATCAGGATTTGCAAGGCATTGGCATGACAGAAAAGCTAGCCCTTCCTACATTGATTGCGATGTGTTCCATTGCACTTGGGAAACCAACACTCAGCAGCCTTGCTGTACTTGGTGAAATTAGTATCAGCGGAACCATGATGAAAGTAGATGAGCTGGCAAATTCATTGCAGGTATGTTTGGACAGTGGTGCAAAAAGAGTACTTCTGCCAATTACATCGGCAGCAGAGCTTGGAACTGTACCGGCAGACCTGATTGGAAGTTTTAATTTGATTTTCTATAGCAGTGCGGAGGACGCAGTTTTTAAAGCACTGGGTGTAGAGTAAGGAGGTGCAGAAATATGCCTAGCGAAGAAAAAAGAATATGGGGTATCCATACAAAAGACGACAATTTATTTCTACATCAGGATATAATAGCTATTGGCTGGAAGGACATGGGCGATCTGAGTTTGATTCAAGCTGACCGTGATGCCTTCAAGGAAAAATATACAGAAGTATATCCAGATGCCAAGAAGGGCAGCATCGCAAACGGTGCTGGTATGTTATATCGATTTACACATGAGGTCGAGATTGGCGATTACGTTGTATTTCCATCAAAGATTGACCGTCAGATAAATATCGGTGTGGTTGAAGGTGGATACGAATATTATCCGGAAGCAGCAGAATATGTACAGCAGCATAAAGTAAAATGGTTAAAACATCTGCCAAGAACCTCATTTTCACAGGGTGCACTGTATGAAGTTGGTTCAGCAATGTCATTCTTCGCAGTAAAGAATTATGCAGATGAGTATCTTGCGGCACTAGATAAGGGATTTAAGAAAAATGCCATGACTTCCGGACCAGACGAGGACGAGAGCGTTGGTGCTACAGCCGATGAGATTATAGAGGCAACGAGAGACTTCATCCTGAAGGAACTGAGCAAGAATCTCAAAGGATATGACTTGGAGGAGTTCGTAGCTGATTTGTTAAGAGCTATGGGTTATCATACCACGGTTTCTACACATGGCGGAGACAGCGGTATCGATATTACAGCATATAAGGATGAGCTGCCACCTCGTATTCTGGTACAGGTAAAGAGTCAGGATAGTGATATTAAGGAAGCAACCATCCAGTCTCTGAAAGGTGCGATGCGAGAGGGCGACTATGGACTATTCGTGACGCTGTCCAATTATACGAAGAATGCTCAGAAGTATCTGGACAGCACACCTATTATACGTGGAATCAATGGAACTGAACTTGTAGATTTGATTTTGAAGTACTATCACGATCTGAGTGATAAGTATAAAAAGATGATTCCTTTGAAGATGATTTATATCCCGGTTCCGAAGGAGGATTGATTGCATGAGGGCTGTAAAAATCAATGTGCCGAATCCTTCCTCCGAGCAGGTCGAGCATTATCTGCGTGCCTGGGATGAGCTGGAAAACTATCATCTTCAGGAAGATGCGCTCGATAAACTCTTTTTTACGCTCTGCCCTGAGAACATAGATATGTTGGATATCCTGTTGAAGGTTGTTGCACTGAATGATTTTTATAGCACGAATATCTTCTCTGTTTATCCTGTTGCAAAGCATATCTTGTCATTGGACATAGATGCTCGTCTGGAGTCAGGAGACGTGACCCTTGTTTCAGATTTGCAGAAAGTAACAATCAACGGAGTGGAGAAGAATTTTACAACAAAAGAGTTTGATCTTCTGACCTTCCTTGCCAGTCATCCGAACCATGTATATACCAAGGATGAACTTTTCAGCGAGATCTGGGATATGGAATCCATCGGAGATATCGCAACGGTAACTGTGCACATCAAGAAAATCCGTGAGAAAATTGAATATGATACCTCAAACCCACAGTATATTGAGACAATCTGGGGTGTGGGATATCGTTTCAAGATGTAATGAAAAAGAATAAAAGGAAAGAGATTACAGTATGATAACCAGTACAGGAAATGCCAGGGTAAAACAGCTTGTTACATGGCAGAAAAAGAGAAAGGCACGTGATGAAGAAGGCATCTATATCGTAGAAGGGATCCGGATGTACCGGGAAGCTCCGCGTGCGCAGGTGAGAGAGGTTTATGTATCGGAGCAGTTTTACAGCCGATATGGAGAAGAGCTGGGACTTTCGGCATGGGGAAGACAGATGGAAATCCTGTCAGATCATGTATTTTCCCACGTGTCAGATACAAAGACACCACAGGGGATCCTGCTTGTGATGGAGCAGAGGAGCTGTGAGATATGTGAGATGCTGGATCTGGATGCGCAGGGAAGGAAACCGCTTCTGATGGTGCTGGATAATCTGCAGGATCCGGGAAACCTGGGAACCATTCTCCGTGCGGGGGAAGCGGCAGGCGTAACCGGCGTGATCATGAGTCACGACTGTGTGGATATTTACAATCCCAAGGTGATCCGTTCAACGATGGGATCGGTTTACCGAATGCCGTTTGTGTATGTAGAGCATTTGCCAGAAACCCTGGAAGTACTTGCAGAAGCCGGGATTCATTCCTATGCGGCACATCTGAAAGGAAAGAACAGCTACGATCAGGAGGATTACACAAGAGGGACAGCATTTTTAATTGGAAATGAGGGTAACGGACTTCGGGATGAAGTGGCAGATGTAGCAGAGTGTTATATCAAGATTCCGATGTGTGGAGAGGTAGAATCACTGAATGCGGCGGTTGCATCTTCGGTTCTGATGTTCGAGGCGGCAAGACAGCGACGGTAGTGATGAGGGGAAATCAAGCGCAAAGGAGAGTGTGATTTGATGAAACCGATAATCGATTTAAATAAAGAATATGGATTGGTATTCGATGGAGGAGGAGCCAGAGGTGCGTATCAGATCGGTGCGTGGCGGGCTCTTTCGGAAGCTGGTGTGAAGATCAGTGCAGTAGCGGGTACTTCTGTGGGCGCCCTGAATGGCGCCCTTGTTTGTATGGGAGATCTGGAGAAAGCAGGACATATCTGGAAAGAGATGGCATTTTCCCGTGTTATGGATGTGGATGATGAGTTGATGGAACAGTTCTTTGATGGAGAGGCATCCATAAGAGAGATTTTGAAAGGTCTCTGGAAGAAGCTTGCAGATGGTGGAATTGATATTACACCGCTTAAGGAATTGATCCATGAGGTTGTAGACGAAGAAAAGATCAGGAAATGCGGAAAAGAATTCTGCCTTTTGACATTTTCTGTATCGGATATGAAGGAACTGGATCTGAGTATTGAAGATATACCGGAAGGTCTTCTGGAGGATTTTCTTCTTGCCAGCGCATATCTGCTTGGATTTAAAAATGAACCGCTGCACGGCAAGACATATATTGATGGTGGTGCGGTCAATAATGTGCCGACCGCGTCTCTTCTAAAAAGGGGATATAAGGATCTGATCCAGGTAAGGATCTTTGGCCCGGGAAGAGTGCCGAAGACGACGATTCCGGAAGACGGCTCTCTGCTGGAGATCGAACCGAGAGTAGGACTTGGCAGTATTCTCGAATTTTCGGCAAAGCGGAGCAGACAGAATTTGAAAATTGGCTATTATGATGCAAAAAGAGCGCTTTACGGGCTCACTGGATCGATTTACTATATTGAAGAAACACGAGAAGAGTGTTATTATGTAGAAATAATGAAGCTTTTGAGCGAACTTGAAAAGACGGAATATCGTTTCAAACTCAAGTTGCCGATC
>ERZ779890.2099-NODE-2099-length-19441-cov-3.481585_pt1 | contig 19441 bp, 16 predicted proteins | sample MGYA00511553_ERZ779890 | MGnify/ENA primary metagenome ERZ779890 (study PRJEB29588, sample SAMEA2152064) | human gut metagenome | biome: human gut; feature: human-associated habitat; material: faeces | place: Denmark | collected 2008/2010 ... | reverse complement strand
AATCGACATCTTTTTACTACTCTCCAATGCCATCTCTCTGCACGTCTCCAAATTCAACGAAATTTGTCCCCGAACAGGAGAAATACCCATAACCAGCAATATGATCAACAAATATCTCATAACATTTAATTTTTCCTTTCCTATATTGCCATCAACTTCTGCAGGAATATCCTGATTAAGAATTCCTCCTATCTCATCATAATCATGTAAGCCTGTATGATGAGACACTATTTGATTAACGAAGAAAATATCAGCAGATTTACCATAAAGTCTTCGTGCCAAAACTCCACCAATAAATGCATGGTTATAATTACCACAAACTTTAATATCAGGCTCATATCCACTTTCTTTTTTTATATGTTGCTGAAAAGCTTGTGATTCCTTACCCTTGTCATGAAGTTGCCCCAAAACTTTACCCCATTCGCTCATACCAAATTCACCAGCAAAACGAGAGGCAAGCCTAGCTACACCAACAGAATGTTCCTCATTAGATTGAAGGACCCAGCATTCTTCGGTATTCTTATATAAATGAGAGATTATCATAATTTACAATAGTTTAAATTAGTTTCTTCGATTACTCTCAGCCTGATTTCTTTTGTCAGTTTTTCGGGCACGGGGTATTGGCCCCAGCCGTCTTCACGTTTATTTTTGTTGATGCGTTCGTCATACCACCAGTTGTAGTGTTCGTCGGTGATGATGCCGAGGTCGTGGGCTTGATGTACGAGAGCGGAGATAGAGACTCCATAGAGTTCTCGGAGTTCGATGAGTTCTTTGAGTGTTAGGAAATTGCGGTGGCGGCCGAGTTCCTCGTACATAGTGGCACGAGGCATAAGTAGGTTGCCTGCGAAGATTTCACACAGTTTCTCTTCCGGGTTGTCATCGGGTCTTTTACATACGAAGTCAAGGTTGGTGGCGAACTTAAGAAACAGATGTCCTAACTCGTGAGCGAGAGTGAAGCGCAGACGTTCTACGGTTGTGTCGCGCTCGTCGAAGTTGAGCAGCACAACGGGTCTGTTGTTGTTCGCCCATAGACTCATGCCGAGAAGCTTTTGGGGCAAAGGTGTGGAGAACAGTACTATGCCTTTGCGCTCTGCCAGACGACAGAGACTCATAACTGGCCCGTCGCCCATGTTCCACGCTTGGCGAAGGGTGATGGCGGCCTGCTCAGTGTCTTTCTTGTTGTGTATGGTGAGGTGTTCAAGTGGGTTGACAAAGTTCATCGTGCGGTGTCCCAGACTCTCTGCGTGCAGATAGCTTGCTAACCATGTGTTAGTTTCTGCCAGAAGTGTTTCCAAGACGGCGGACGGAATGGCATTGCCAGAGCGATTGCGGTATTGGGGTATGGAAAACTGGTAGTCACATCCGTGTAGAATGTACTCCGGACTGATGCACAGTGACTGGCACAGTGACTGCAGGACGGAATAGCGGGGCAACATGATGTCGGCCTCGTACTTGGCTATGCTTTGGCGCGACAGTGGTCTGTCGAGGCATGAGGCAAGTTGTGCAAGGCTCAATTGCCGATGTTCTCGCAATTGTTTCAGTCGTTTACCGGGCGTTAAATCATCCATGAAAGTTAAATTTGTTGACAAATATATGAAAACAATTTTGAATTGTCGCTATTTGTTGTACAAAAATCGCAAAAAAATATTTCGGAATTTTTTTTTACAACGAAAACGGGGGTGTCAGATGGCAAAACGTGATGTAAACCCAAATCGGTCATTAGGACGTAAATGACACTTTTTTTATTGCTTCTTATTGCCTTTTGTTTTTTATCTGGCACCTGTTGCTTGTTTTTAGCTCAAAATAGCTCGCTATTATTCGCTAAAACGACAAGCAGCATCTGCTCTCCTAAAAAATCAAAATACAATAAGTCCTAACGCCCGAATTGGGGTAAATGGGGTATATAGCAACAGCGCCAAGACGAGGTGGTTGAACCTGTCTTGGCGCTGTTGGGGTTAATAGCCCAAACTTGCGGCAGGGCTGTTTGTGATTGGGTTACTTGAGCAGGGCGAGGGCCTTGTTGATGCGCTTCATTGCCTCAGTGATGTTTTCGTCAGAGGTGGCATAGCTCATGCGTAGGCAATCGGGGTCACCGAAGGCGCCACCGCCCACTGTGGCCACGTGTCCGACGTTGAGGAGGAACATGGCGAGATCCATGTTGTCCTTAATCACTTCGCCGTTGTAGCTCTTGCCGAAATAGCTGCTGACTTTTGGGAACACATAGAAGGCTCCTTCGGGTTCGTTGATTTCAAATCCCGGTGTTTCCTGACAGAGTTTCACGATGAGTTTCTTGCGGCGTTCAAAGGCTTTTCGCATGTCTTCCACGCACTGCTGGTTTCCGCTGAATGCGTTGGCAGCGGCAATCTGGCTCACCGAACATGGCCCAGAGGTATATTGCCCCTGCAGTTTGTTGCATCCCTTAACAATCCATTCGGGGGCGGCAATGAAGCCAATGCGCCATCCTGTCATGGCATAGGCCTTGCTGACACCGTTGATGATGACAGTGCGCTCCTTCATGCCTGGCACTTGGGCAATAGACGCATGTGCGCCGACATAGTTGATGTGTTCGTATATCTCGTCGGAGATGACGATGATGTCGTCATGGCGCAGTATCACTTCTGCCAGGGCAGCAAGTTCTTGTTTGCTATACACGGCTCCGGTTGGGTTGCTTGGTGAGCAGAGAATGAGTGCACGCGTCTTGGGTGTGATGGCGGCTTCAAGCTGGGCAGGGGTAATCTTGAACTTCTGGTCGATGCCTGCCTTGATGATTACGGGAGTTCCGTCGGCGAGTTTCACCATCTGGGTGTAGCTTACCCAATACGGTGCTGGTATGATTACCTCGTCGCCATTGTCAACGAGTGCCATGATGGTGTTGCAGACGCTTTGCTTAGCTCCGTTGCTGCATAGAATCTGGGCAGGAGAGTAGTCGAGGCCGTTTTCGTTTTTCAGTTTGTCGGCGATGGCTTGGCGCAACACAGGGTAGCCTGGTACAGGGGAGTATTTTGAGTAGTTGTCATCAATGGCCTGTTTGGCTGCCTGCTTGATGCTGTCGGGAGTGTTGAAGTCAGGTTCGCCTACCGAGAGGTTGATAACGTCGATGCCTTGAGCTTTGAGCTCGGAACTCTTTTGAGACATTGCCAGCGTGGCAGATGGCTCAAGTCTGTTAAGTCTTGCTGAGAGTTTCATTTTTATTGTTGTTAGGTTGTTAGCTTATTTGTTGACAGGCTATCATGAGCTTGCCTGTCGTGGTGTCTGTCTTTAGCCCCTTCTGTCGCCCAACAGACGAAGTAGGTAGAGGAAGAGGTTGATGAAGTCAAGGTAGAGTGTGAGGCTGCCAAGCAGGGCGAGCTTCTGAGTGCTTTCGTTGACTTCACCGCCAGCTTGTTGGAACATGAGTTTGATTTTCTGTGTGTCGTATGCCGTCAGTCCTACAAAGACCAGCACTCCGATGTAGTTGAGTATGGCTTGCAGACCACTGCTCTTGACAAAGATGTTGACCAAGGTGGCGATGATTAGGCCGATGAGTGCCATGATGAGTATGCGGCCAAGTCCGGAGAGGTTGCGGCGTGTGGTGTAGCCAAATATGCTCATGGCGCCGAAGGTGCCTGCGGTGACAAAGAATGTGGTGGCTATGCTGCTAAGTGTGTAGGCCAGGAAAATCACCGACAGGGTTACTCCGTTGAGTACCGAATAGAGGATGAAGAGCAGTCCGGCTGTGGCAAACGAGAGTCGGTTGATGGCCGAAGATATTATCATAACAAGGCCGAGTTCGGCAATAATCAATATCCACATAGGGGCGCTGCTCTGGGCAAAAAGCTTGTAGATAAGTTCAGGGTCGGAGGCCACGTAATAGGCTGTCAGTCCAGTTACGGCCATGGCCAGTGTCATCCATACATAGACTTTGCGCATCAAGACGGCAAAGACGCTTTGTGAACGCACATCATTGATAGTGATGTCGTCGGGGCGATTGTAGTAGTTCATAGTAGTTGTTTTTTTGTTTTTTTGTTGTTTGTGGGCTGTGGCCGTGGCCGTCAGAGTTGTAATCTCTGTCGGTGTGTGCGGCACAGGGGTATCATTTTTTGAAGTGCAGGTTGTGTCCCATGCGTTTTTCCTTTGTGTGCAGGTATTTCTCGTTGTATTTGTTGGGTGTTATCTCGATAGGCACGTTTTCCACTATTTCGAGTCCGAATCCATTGAGTCCAGCCCTCTTGGTGGGGTTGTTTGTTATGAGGCGCATCTTACCCACACCTATTTCGCGCAGTATTTGTGCCCCCACGCCGTAGTCGCGTTCATCGGGGTCGTAGCCCAGATGGGTGTTGGCATCAACGGTGTCGAGTCCTTGCTCCTGCAGTTTGTAGGCGGCAATTTTGGCCATCAGGCCGATGCCGCGTCCTTCTTGGTTGAGGTACAGCACCACCCCTTTGCCTTCTTTCTCTATCATCTGCATAGCGCGGTGTAGCTGTTCGCCGCAGTCGCACCGCAGGCTGCCGAAGATGTCGCCAGTCATGCATGAGGAGTGTACTCTGACCAATACCGCTTCGTCTGGTGTCCATTTGCCTTTGGTGAGGGCTATGTGTTCGTACCCATTGCTTTTCTGTCTGAATGGGGTGAGTCTGAAGTGGCCGTATTCTGTCGGCAGGTCAACGGTTTCTCCCTTTTCGATGATGGTTTCCTCTTTGAGGCGGTATGCTATGAGGTCTCTGATGGAAATTATCTTGAGTCCGAATTCTTCTGCCACCTTTTGCAGTTGAGGCAGGCGTGCCATAGTTCCATCGGGATTCATGATTTCTATCAGTGCGGCGGCGGGTTGCAGTCCGGCAAGTCGTGCCAGGTCAACAGCAGCCTCGGTATGTCCGGCGCGTCGCAGCACTCCTTTGTTTTGGGCGTAGAGGGGATTGATATGGCCGGGGCGTCCGAATGTTTCCGGCACCGATGCAGGGTCTGCAAGGGCGCGTATGGTAGCAGCGCGGTCAGCCGTGCTTACGCCTGTGGTACATCCCTCGAGCTTGTCAATGGTGATGGTAAACGGTGTGCCGAGCATTGAGGTGTTGTCATCCACCTGATGGGGCAGGTCGAGTTCGCGGCAGCGTTCTATCGTGATGGGGGCGCAGAGCACTCCGCGTCCGTTTTTGAGCATGAAGTTAATCTTTTCGGGAGTTATGAGTTCGGCGGCAGTGATGAAGTCACCTTCGTTCTCACGGTCTTCGTCGTCTACCACGATAAGGAATTTGCCTTCTTTGAAGTCTTCGATGGCTTCTTCAATGCTACTGAATGTTGTCTTGTTCATTTCTGTTGTTTTTCGTTATTGGTTTCGTATTGTTCGATTCTGTTTATTATGCGTTGGCTGGTGGCGTTGATTTGTTGTATGTTGCGGCGCAACCGTTGTCTGAAGTGGAGTGTGCGATACCATATTGCAAGTCCTATTGGTATTACGATGCCTGCGAGGCAGTTGAGCCAAGGTTTGGCAATCGGGGTGAGATGGCTCTTGGTATAGAGCATTGGGTAGGCGTTGAGTTCATACACAATCTTTCGGTTGTCGCTGTTAGAGAGGTCGATGATGGTCTGCTCGAGTTCTTGTGCAATGTCGGGCAGGGGATTGTCGGGACGTGGTTTGAAGAACATTGTCACATAGCTGGGCAGCCTGTTGAGTTTCAGACTTCTGCCGAGTTCGTTGAGTTGGGCGGTGATGCTTTGCAGTGTGGCAATGTCGTGTCTGTAGTCGGGTGTCTCTATGATGACCTCTTTGGAGGTGATGTGCCGCTTGGGTTTTATGCCGAGAAACGACAAGATAGCTTCGCGGTGATTGTCGAGGTTAAACACTGTGGCGTCCTTGTTTGACTTGTAGGTGAGGAAAATGCCGACAGGGGCCATGACGAAGGTGCTTATCCACATGCCGTAGACGATGTTCCATGTGCCGTCGCGTGCCATCTTCATGCCCGACACACCAATGATGTAGTAGATAATGAAGATGAGTACCGACACTATGGTTGACACACCCAGTCCGCCCTTGCGTATGATGGCTCCGAGCGGTGCTCCTATGAAGAAGAAGAAGAGACAGGCCAAGGCTGAGGCAAACTTGTCGTGCCACTTTATCTCGTGTCGCCTGATGGTACGGTATCCTTCTTGGCTTACTGGCGAACGCCAGTCGAGTTCTGTCAGCATGCCAGAGACTGACGAAGAGGCTTCGCGCAGCACTCTGAGCCTGTCGGTTTGATTGAGCCGAGTCAGCAGTGTGTCGATGTTGACGGTGGCCGCCATCTTGCTGGCAGTCAGGGTATCTTGTCGAGAACCGTAGCCTGTTTGCATATAGCGTGCAGACAGTTCCACGTAGTTGGCACGTCCCAGGCTGTCGTAGAGTAGCGACATGGAGTCGGCATCTGTGGTGAGCTGTTTGAGCGATTTTGCGTCGGCAAGGTTCTTTAGGTCTTCGGCATTCATGAGGTCGAAGTCGGTGTTGAAGTCAATAAGCAAGATTTTGTTTTGAAATGTCTCGCGGTCATACGGCACCTGATTTCGTGATATCATCATGTCTGACGGTGAAGAGGATTGCAGGTTTTCAAACTGCTCTCCGTTGAACATCGACAGCTTGAGAAAGTGCTTGTCGGCAGTGGTCTCAAGTTTGGCAGAGTCTGCCACTACTATCTGGGCGTTTTCTATGCCTCTGTCAATCTTGTAGATGATGACATCATAGAGCATTCCGGTCGTGGCATCTTTGCGCTCTACGTAGAGGTTCACGTTGGGAATGCCGTTGTAGAATATGCCTTCGGGAATTTCGAGCGCAGGCGATGTGCTCTTCATTGAATAGAGCATTCGCGCCATCTCCATCTGTGCCTTCGGGCTTATGTTGTTCTGGAAGTAGAATGACACGCCAGTCAGTATCAGTGCGCTGATGAATATGGGGCGCATGATTCGCAGCAGGGGGATGCCCGCAGCCTTCATGGCTGTCAACTCCAACTGTTCGCCCATGTTGCCGAATGTCAGCAACGATGTCAGCAAAACCGACATGGGCAACGCCATAGGCACGAGGGTCAGCCCCATGTAGAAGAAGAACTGTGCCAGGATGTCGAGTCCCAACCCCTTGCCGACCATCGTTTCGATGTGTTTCCACACAAACTGCATCATGAAGACAAAGAGGCAGATAAGGAAACAGCCCAGAAAGAGCTGAAAGAATTTGCGGAGTATGAATATGTCTATCTTCTTTATGCCGAGCATAAGGGGCTGAACAGCGGCCGCACTACTGGCGTGCGGTTCCTGTTATATTTATAGTGTCAGGTTTGTGTTTCAGTATATTAATGCAAAGTTAATGTAAACATAATTATAATCCAAACCTTGAGTTTGCTAATTGTGTTTTTTTGGAGTATCAGTGCGTTAAAGTGAAGCCCCTTGTGTGGCAGATATGCGCCAGTGGCAAGTGGGGATTGAAAATTAACCGTAAGCTCACTGTTCTAAACAGAGTGGTGGGCCAAGCTGACACATCGGTTGAGCGGTGTAAGTGGAAATGTCGCAGGCTGTCCTTTACGGTCTGCCGTGGTGGGTTATTTTATCCAGATTGTATAGTCTGCTTTGCGCGGTTTGGGTGCAGCGGGTTCCTTTAGGGCATAACCCAGCGCCACGTGGCCGATGCCCTCGTAGTCGCCCTCTATGCCCCAATTTGCAAGTAGGCGTTTTCCCTCGGGAGAGTCAAACACTTCACGTGCGCGGTGAATCCAGCAACTGCCGATGCCCAGCGAGTGGGCGGCGTTCATGATGTTGCCCATCACAAGTGACCCGTCATAGACGTGAGTGGGGCGTTCGCGACTTGCCAGCACCACCATAATTGCAGGTGCGCCATAGAAAGGGTCTTGGTCTGTACCCAGCACCTTGGCGTTCAGATGTGACAGCAGGTCGCGGGTGGCCTTCTCGGTTACTACCACAATGCGGGGCGATTGCATACCCATGCCTGTGGGGGCGTATTCGCCAGCCTCGGCAATATGGCTTATTATGTTGTCGGCAGGCATCTTGTCTTGGTCAAAGCAGCGAACGCTGCGTCGTGTTTTTAGAATGTTGAGTGTTTCGTTCATTACAGAGTGTCTTTGGTTGGTTTTTTTACAAAGTTAATGCAAAGTGTGTGACAAAAGGCGGTGTTCTGTTTTAAAAAAGTTAAAACGACAAGAAAAAGTACAGATGCCAAGGGTTGTTTCGGTCAAAAACCACTATCTTTGCTCATAGTCTATTCTAAAACAACTGTAACTGTGGTCGGCCCAGTGCCTGCCTCCAAAAAATTATCAGCGCTTATGCAGTCAGACAGTGTTATTATCATTCCTACTTACAACGAGAAGGAGAACATCCGTAATATTATCACGGCAGTTTTTGACCTCAACGGTCCGTATGATGTTTTGGTCATTGACGACGGTTCGCCCGACGGAACAGCCGAAATAGTGAAAGGTATGCAGGGTGAGGACCGCTTCTCTGGACGCCTCCATCTTATAGAGCGTAGCGGAAAACTCGGATTGGGCACAGCCTATATTGCTGGTTTCAAATGGGCTCTGGCACGAAAGGAATATAAGTTTATCTTTGAAATGGATGCTGACTTCAGTCACGCTCCCTCTGATGTGCCGCGTCTCTATAACGCATGTTGCAATGAGGGTTACGACCTTGCCATTGGAAGCCGTTATGTTACAGGTGTCAACGTGGTGAACTGGCCTATGGGCCGTGTGCTGATGAGCTATTTCGCCAGCAAGTACGTGCGTATAGTTACCGGTTTGAAGATACACGACACTACAGCGGGATTCAAGTGCTACCGTCGTGAAGTGCTCGAAGCCATTGACCTCGACAACATACGCTTCAAAGGCTACGCTTTCCAGATAGAGATGAAGTTCACCGCCTACATGCTTGGTTTTAAAATCAAGGAAGTTAGCGTGGTGTTTGTCAACCGCCAGCAAGGAACGAGCAAGATGAGCGGTGGCATTTTCGGTGAGGCGATGTTTGGCGTGATGCGTCTGAAATGGGACAGCATTACGGGAAAATACAGAAAGATGAGACAACGCTGTTTGAAAAACGGCGACTAATGGCACTGGCTGATGGTTTCCATTATCAACGCCCAGATAGTTAATGAAGGCAGGGTTTTCAAGGGTAGCATCCAGATTGACGGCACTTTGATAACTGCGGTTGTGCCTGATGGTATGCCGTTTCAGGCTGTTGGCGACGTTATTGACGCTGACGGCCGTTATGTTATTCCTGGTGTAATTGACGAACATGTTCATTTCCGTGAGCCAGGCCTGACTTCGAAAGGCGACATCTTGAGTGAGAGTCGTGCCGCTGCAGCAGGGGGGGTGACATCTTTCTTTGACATGCCTAACACCAAGCCTCAGACCACAAGCCTTGAAGAACTTGACAATAAGATGGCTCTTGGCAAGGCTCGGAGTCTTGTGAACTACGCATTCTACATCGGAGCTACCGACGACAACCTCCCAACGCTCGAAAAAGTTACTGCCTCTTCAGTACCAGCCATAAAACTGTTTATGGGAGCATCGACGGGCAACATGCTTGTTGACAACGATGAAGCGCTCGAAAGTATCTTCCGAATTGCACGGTCAAGAAATCTGCCCGTGGTGACACACTGTGAAGACTCAGCACAAATTGCCCGCAACGAAGCTCGCATAAAGGCGGAAGTGGGGCAGGACGCAGGTGTGGAATACCACCCTGTTATCAGAGACGAAAAAGAATGTCTCGACTCAACACGTAGGGCCATTGAACTGGCGACACACGGTGGGGCCGCCCTTCTTGTGGCACATGTGTCGACGAGTCGTGAGATTGAAGAAATCGCATGCTGTGGTGCAGGCAACGTGAAGGCCGAGGTGTGTGTGGCATACCTCTGTTTCAACGACAGTGACTACCTCACCTTGGGTTCCCGCATAAAATGTAACCCTGCCATCAAGTCGGCAGAGTGTCAGGCTGGACTGCTTGACGCCCTGCGCAAGGGCATGGTGACAACAGTGGCCACCGACCACGCCCCACATTTGCTGGCTGACAAGGATGGCGGGGTATTCTCTGCCACATCAGGCATGCCATCGGTGCAGTTCTCGTTGCCGCTGATGCTTCAGTTGACCGACAGGGGCATTATAGACATTATCAAGGTTGTTGAGGTGATGTGTCACAACCCATCGCGTTTTTTCGGTGTGAAGCAGCGTGGTTTTATCCGCGAGGGCTTCAAGGCCGACCTCGTCGTGTTGAATCATCTGACCGCCCCCCACACCATAACCGACAGCGATGTTGTCAGCAAGTGTGGCTGGACACCCTACATAGGGCAAAAACTCAACTGGCAAGTTGCCACAACAATATGCAACGGCACGGTAGTATATACAAACGACAAGGGCATCATCGCCCCGGAATACAGAGGAGAAGCAATAGAGTTTGACCATGATAACGACAAGGCAATATAGCATTGACAGGCTCCGGCCTTATATAGACTGGACCTACTTTCTGCATGCATGGCAGATGCCGCCTAAATATGCTTCGGCTGCCACGCTTCACCAGTGTCGTGCATGTCAGGAAGCCTGGGTGGAGTCGTTTGGCGCAGATTGCCGCAATCAAGCGCGTGAGGCTCTCAACCTTGTGCTTGATGCCTTCAAGATGTTGCAGCGGTATGCTGCTGAGGCTGAAGTGCTGGGCAGGGTAGGACTTTTTGAGGCCAACTCTGTGGAAGACGACATAATTGTGGTTACCGACGAAGGACGCAGAGTGGTCATTCCGTGTTTGCGGCAGCAGACGGCAGACCGCAACAGACCTAACTGCTGCATTGCCGACTTCGTGCGCCCGGCCGAATATGGCAGACCCGACCGCATTGGTGTCTTTGCCACTACAGTGAAGTCTGACATGGTAAAGGCATGTGCCAACGATGCCTACAACATGATGCTGGCCCAGACCTTGTGTGACCGCCTTGCAGAGGCTGCCGCCTGTGTGCTTCACCTTGAGACGCGGTGCGAGATATGGGGATATGCTCCTGACGAAAACTTGTCAGTAAATGACTTGCTGCATGAGCGTTATCAGGGCATTCGCCCGGCTGTGGGCTATCCATCGCTGCCCGACCAAAGTATCAACTTCGTCTTGAACGACCTCATAAAAATGGAAGAACTTGGCATCACGCTGACCGAAAACGGAGCTATGCGCCCCCACGCCACCGTGACAGGGCTTATGATAGCCTATGCCGAAGCCTCGTATTTCGCTGTAGGGCAGATTGACGAGACGCAGATGAAGGACTATGCCAGACGACGCGGTCTGCCAGAAGGCAGGATTCGCCAGTTCTTGGCTGCAAACCTCAAGACCGTTTCATGACGGTCTGTATAATAGTGTGTCATGTGCCATATAATGATATTTAGAACAAATGATGTTTTTATTTAGAATTAGTTTGGTATGTTGTCTGATGACACTGTTGCCGGCCTTGGCAGTTCACCTCTGCTGCCTTCGCAACAGACCGGGGGTGGGGCGGTGCAGACAAATTCTGTGGACAGTCACCGCATTAGAGTTCGCAGGCATTGCCTGTTTCATTGCCTTTGTATTCGGAAGGGGCTCTTTGTCACAGTTCTGGCACTTGTTCTTCTGTGTATTCATGGGCATTGTCGGTGTGGAATCTTCGATGGCGCTCTTTGGTGCATTGGCCAAGGTGTTTGGGAGAAGAGAGATTTTGAGACGCCTCATGCTGTGTCTTGGCGCAGTGATGGTTATACTTGATATAATAATGGTAGCTATGGCTTTTATAATAGGAAACAAAAGGATTGATGTGGCTGAGTATACATACTTTAGCAGGGATTTGCCTGAATCGTTCGACGGTTTCAGAATCGTGCACATCTCTGATCTGCATCTCGGCACCTATGGCACTGACACCGCAAGAGTGGCAGAACTGATTGACAAGGCACTTGCCCAAAAGGGTGACATGATTGTCTTTACCGGCGACTTGGTCAACTTTGAGTCAAAGGAGGCGCTACCGTTTGTCAACGAATTGTCACGCCTCAGGGCTCCCTATGGTGTCTATTCCGTTTTTGGAAATCACGACTATGGTGTCTATCGCAACTTTGCCACGAAGCGAGAACAGCTTGCCGACATACAGAAGCTTTCCGACATTGAGAAAAGTTGCGGCTGGACTGTCTTGCGCAACGCCCATGACATAATACACAAAGACGGTGACAGCATAGTAGTAGTGGGGGTGGATAACGATGGCCATCCACCGTTTCCGCGCCTTGCTGACATTCCCAAGGCTCTTAAGGGGCTTCCCTCGCCTGGAGGCTTCATGATATTCCTGCCCCACGCCCCGAGCCATTGGCGGCGCAATGTGCTTGGCGAGACTACTGCCCAGCTTACCCTGTCGGGGCACACCCACGGCATGCAGTTCAAACTTGGCGAATGGAGTCCGGCTTCATTGGTCTACAAGGAGTGGGGCGGTCAATATTTTGAGGGGCAACGCAGTCTTATCGTTTCCATAGGGCTGGGACTTGGCGCAGTGCCGTTCCGCTTCGGAGCCTGGAGTGAGGTCTGTGTGGTAACCCTTAGAACACAAAAGTAGCAACTCTATCAAAATAGCATGGCATTATGAGAATACTGAGATTTCTTTATCGCATCTACCAGTTGTTTGTGGCATTGCCGATATTGGTCATGGCCACTCTGTTTACTGCGGTGATTACCATCGTTTTCTGCAGCCTGTTTCCCCATTCCAAGGTATGGGGCTACTATCCGGCAAAGATATGGGGAATGCTGTTCTGTCGTGTGCTTTTACTGCCGATAAAGGTGGAGGGCAAGGAAAAAATTGACAAGAAGGCCTCGTATGTGTTTGTTGCCAACCATCAAGGTGCAATGGACATCTTTCTTGTTTACGCCCTGCTGAACCATAATTTCAAGTGGATGCTCAAAAAGTCTCTCCGCAAGATGCCGCTCGTGGGCGAAGCCTGCTACAAGGCTGATTTCATCTTTGTTGACCGTAGTTCGCCAAGGGGGGTGAAAGAAACCATTGCCAATGCGAGTGAGATACTTAAAGACGGAACTTCGCTAATGATATTCCCCGAGGGCTCCAGAACGTTTAACGGCAAGATGATACCGTTCAAGAACGGTGCGTTCTTCCTTGCCGATGAACTTCAACTGCCTGTGGTGCCGCTCACTATAGACGGACCGTTTGATGTACTTCCACGCACCAAGGGTGTAAATTTTGTAAAGTTCGGACGCATGAGGTTGGTCATACACGATGTGATTTATCCGCAGGGACGAGGTCACGACAATGTGAAATCACTCTCGCATCAGTCGTTTGAAGCCATCAATTCTGCGCTTCCCGACAAATATCGTACTATATTATAGTAGACATTTATGACACTTAATGAGTTATCGATAGGACACTCTGCCGTAATTACCGCAGTGGGCGGCGAGGGGGCGTTGCGCCAGCATTTTCTTGATATGGGAGTAATTCCCGGCACTAAGGTGAAGCTGGTCAAGTATGCTCCGTTGGGTGATCCTATGGAGTTGCTGATACATGGTTATGAATTGACTCTTCGTCTCGACGATGCCGCCAAAATCGACATTGTGCCTGCCAGTGGTGGAGAGGACGACGACCATAAAGCCGTATCTGGTGCTGCCGTGCGTGTCACCGAACATCCCGGACTCGGAGAGTCGGGCAGGTTTCATTGCAAGGCGGAGGAACATCCGCTGCCCAAGACGGAGAAACTCTCGTTTGCACTCATGGGCAACCAGAATACAGGTAAGACTACGCTGTTCAACCAGCTGACCGGTGCCAACCAGCACGTAGGCAATTTCCCCGGAGTTACGGTTGACCAGAAAAGTGGCTCCATAAAAGGATATCCCGACACACTGATTACCGACCTGCCGGGCATCTACAGCCTGTCGCCCTATTCGAGCGAGGAAATCGTGTCGCGCCAGTTTGTGCTTGAGCAGAAACCCTCCTGCATTATCAACATTGTTGATGCCACAAACATCGTGCGCAATCTTTATCTCACAATGCAGCTCCTTGAGCTTGATATTCCAATGGTTGTAGCTCTCAACATGATTGACGAGGTCGACAACAACGGTGGAGCCATTGACATCAACGGCATGGAGAGACTGCTCGGTGTTCCGGTGATACCGATTAGCGCAAGCCGAAACCAAGGTGTTGACGAACTTGTGGAACACGCTGTTCACATAGCCCGCTACCAAGAGCGACCATTGAGGCAGGACTTCTGTAAGGTCGATGACCACGGGGGAGCCGTTCACCGTTGCCTTCATGCCATCATGCACCTTGTGGAGGACCATGCGGGGAAAGCCTCTATCCCAATACGCTTTGCGGCGTCAAAACTGATAGAGCGAGACACCATGGTGTGCAAGGCTCTAAAACTGTCAGACAACGAACAGGCTACGGTAGACCACATATTGTGCCAGCTTGAAGAGGAACGTCATCTTGACCCCTCGGCAGCATTGGCCGACATGAGGTTTTCGTTTATCACTGACCTTGCGGCCCGCACTGTAGTGCAGCCCGAGGAAAGCAAGGAGCGTGTGCGCAGCCGTCGCATAGACAGTGTGCTTACGGGTCGATGGACCGCCATTCCATGTTTTCTGATTATCATGTCGGTGGTGTTCTATCTCACGTTCAATGTAATTGGGCTGTGTCTGCAAGACTGGCTTGGTGAGGGGATAGATTGGGTCACCAATGAGGTGGACGCCTTTCTTACCGCTGCCAACGTGAACGAAGTGGTGCATTCACTGATAATCGGTGGAGTGTTTCAGGGCGTGGGCAGTGTGTTGAGCTTCATGCCTATCATCGTAACACTATTCTTCTTCCTCTCTATGCTTGAAGACAGCGGATATATGGCACGCATAGCCTTTGTGATGGACAAGCTGTTGAGAAAAATAGGCCTTTCGGGGCGCAGCATTGTCCCATTGCTAATCGGCTTTGGGTGCAGCGTGCCGAGCATCATGGCAAGCCGCACTTTGCCCTCCGAGCGCGACCGCCGTCTCACTATTCTCCTAACTCCGTTTATGAGTTGTACGGCCAAGTTGCCTATCTATGCCTTTTTCTCTGTAGCATTCTTTCCTGAAGAGGCGGCTTGGGTTATGGTGTCGCTTTATGTCATTGGCATAGTGGTAGGCATTGTTATGGCTCTTGTCTTTAAGAAAACACTGTTCAAGGGTGAGGCGGTGCCGTTTGTGATGGAACTGCCCAATTACCGTATGCCCGGAGTGAAAAACGTGGTACACCTCTTGTGGGATAAGGCTCGCGATTTTCTGCAGCGTGCGTTTACCGTAATCTTTGTGGCGTGCATAGTGATATGGTTTCTGCAGACGTTTGACTTCCATATGCAGACGGTCAGCAGTTCCCGCGACAGCATGTTGGCATCGCTTGCGGGTTTTGTTTCTCCGCTGTTCAGTCCGTTAGGTTTTGCCGATTGGCGCATCACCACCTCGCTGTTGTCAGGATTTATGGCAAAAGAGAGCGTGGTGTCCACCTTGCTTGTGATGTTTGGTTCTGCGGCCGCTATGCAGCCTGTGCTGACTTTGCCGGCGGTGTTCTCGTTGCTTGTGTTCTGTCTGCTTTACACGCCGTGTGTGGCTGCCATTGCGTCCATACATCGCGAGTTGGGCACACGGTATGCCGTGGCCGTCGTGATAATGCAATGCGTTGTGGCGTGGCTGGTGGCATATCTGACGTATGTCGTAATTTGTGCTGTGATATGAATTTGTTGAGTTGTGTACTGCTGTTTGTGGTGGTGGTTGCTTTTGCCGTGGCGTTGCGCTATGCCTTTTTCTCTCGCAAGAGCCGAAGGTGCTGCCGTGGCGGTGATTGTGAAAAATGCAAGACCGGAATGCGCAACGCAAGTTGACGGTGTAGAATGTTGTGTAACTCTGCTTTCAACAGTTGTTGTGATAGATAGCCATGTTATTTAATTCGCTTGCATTCCTCCTGTTTCTGCCTGTAGTGTTCGGACTGTATTGGTCGTTTCGTTCCGCTGTTGGCCAAAACAGAGTAGTGGTAGTGGCGAGCATGTTCTTTTACGGTTGGTGGGATTGGCGTTTTCTGCTGCTGATGGTTGCAACCTGTGTGGCCGACTATTGGTTTGCACAGGCCATAGAACGCAGTGCCTACCGGAAGAGGAGGAAACACTGGCTGCTGGCTGCCATTGTTGTCAACATGGGTCTGTTGGGCGTGTTCAAATATTTCAATTTCTTTGCTGACAACCTGGCGGAAATCTTTTCTTGGCTTGGCATTCGTGCCGACATTCCCACCCTTCACATTATTTTGCCTATAGGCATCAGTTTCTACACGTTTCAGCTTACGGCCTATGTTGTCGATGTTTACCGCGGTCAGTTGCGGGCGTGCAGGTCGTTGGAGCTGTTTCTAAGTTTTATATGCTTCTTTCCCCAGTTGGTGGCGGGCCCGATTGAGCGCGGAGCCAATCTGTTGCCGCAGTTTGCGGAGAAGCGTGTGTTTGACTACTCTTTTGCTGTTGATGGCATGCGGCTGTTCCTCTGGGGGTTAATGAAGAAGATGCTTGTGGCCGACAACTGCGCTCCGGTGGCAGACTATGTGTTCGACAACTATCAAAGCCTTGCCACTGTGGATCTCTGGATTGGGCTTTTCGCATTTACCGTACAGGTATATTGTGATTTCTCGGGCTATTCGGATATGGCCATCGGCTCTGCAAAATTGTTCGGCATCAGGCTTTCAACCAACTTCAACCACCCGTTTTTTGCCGTCACTATACGCGACTTCTGGCGTCGCTGGCACATGACCTTGATGGGTTGGTTGCGCGACTATGTCTACTTTCCGCTCGGAGGCAGCAGGTGCAGCCCCCTTCGCCACTACTTCAATGTTTTTGCGCTCTACATGCTGAGCGGCTTGTGGCACGGCCCCAACTGGAGCTTCATAGTATGGGGAACATGGAACGGCCTGTTTAATGTGACGACCAAAAATATGCGTATGCCTCGTGGGGTGAGTTGGTTTATCACCATAATGGTTTTTATGCTGTCGCAGGTCTTTTTCCGCAATCCCACGGTGACTGATGGGTTCGAATATTTTGGTAGGCTGTTTGCGTTTGACGGCACTTTGGCCAACACTGCTTCGCGCATTCCGCTGCTGCTTGCGGCCGCACTTTTCCTTACTGAATATGCCACCCGCAATTATGCCCACCCCTTCCAGTTCTGCCGTGCAGGTGGCATCTGGCGCTGGCGCATGTCAAGGTTTGCACTCTATGCAGTGTGCTTTGCCTGTTGTGTTCTTTTGGGCGGTCAGCAGGTGCAGTTCATCTATTTCCAGTTTTAAATGAAAAGATTTCTTCGCAACATATCGCTCTTCTCCCTGTTGATAGTCATCCCCTTGGTGGCGGCAGAGATTTATGTGCGCCAGATGCCTAATCCCTCGCGTGCCAAACACCAGTGGATGCTTGAACATTCATGTGAGGTTGAGACTCTGGTGCTTGGCAACAGCCACTGTTTCTATGGCGTCAATCCTTCATTGTTGGGAGAGCGAAGCTATTCGTTGGCACAGCCCACCCAGAGCTATCGTTACGACTGGTATCTGCTGACTCATTACCCTATGCCGCGACTGAGAACGGTGATATTGCCCTGCAGCTACACTTCGTTGTTTGAAGACGTGGAGTCGGAGCCTGACATGCGGTATTGGGCTGTGCGCTACAGGCTTTATATGGACTGTGACATCCATAGCGTGTTGTCGCAGTACGGCTTTGAGTTTCTCCACGTTGCCTCGTTCAGGGAAAAACTGTCAAGCCTGTGGAAACCCTCACGCCTCAGTTGGGACAGTCTCGGCTTCGGCACGTCCTACGGCACACGTTCAAAGTTGGCAGAGGGCACTGACAATGGTGTCAGCCGTGCTAAGGACAACACGTATGCCGACATGCGCTCTCTGCAACTGTGTACTTCGATGCTCGACAGCATTTGTGGCTGGTGCGCACAGAGGCAGGTGCGTCTGGTGATTGTTGCCATGCCGGTGTGGAGTTCGTTTCGCAACGCATGCGACAGTCGGCAACTCTCGGTGCGTGCCAAGGTGCTCAAGCAGGTCCTGAAGCGACACCCCTCTGTGGACTACTTTGATTTTCGGGCAGACTCCTCGTTTGTCATCAGTGATTTCTATGATGCTGACCACCTCAATCAACTTGGGGCAAGAAAACTAACGTTGATGTTGAAGCACGAAGTTGAAAAGCCGCTCCAAACTTCAAAGCAATAAGTAGGTAACCGGCTCAATAATGTCTTAAAAGTAATAGAAATGTATCAAATACGCCCTAACGAGCGATTTTTTGTGCATTCTTCTAAGTTGTACAGAAAACTTGAACTACTGGCAAACAGCCCGAACAGGGAGACCGGTGGACGGGTACTCGCCGCCTCCTTTCTCCACATAATTGCTGTATAAGAAGAGGCCGAACGCGTAGAAGTCCAGGCTGCTTTTCTGGGGCGTACTCGTCCAATAGGCGCCTAAAGACCCTACAAAGTTGGCCCCTGAACCTTTGCGACCGCCTGCGGCAGGGAAGAAAATACTCTGTCCATTAGGCCCAGTGGCAAGCCGCCCATTTACAGATGTGTTTTTGTAATTTGTTTTCCATTCCCAAGTGCAGTTGTCTGCAAGTTCACATATCTCAGCGTGAGTAGGCATGCGAGTGCTGTCACCCCAATTGACAGTGGCTGCATCTTCTGAAGGGGTGAGGTTACCGCTGTGCTCCTTGTTATGCCAAATAGAATTGTCGATATCGTAGCTTGATTTGGTGGTAGTTTCGCCCCATGCGTAATAGTCTCCGAAGTCGGTTTCGTTTTCGGCACCTAAGTTGCAGGTTGCCCAATACAAACCAGAAGGAAGGCCAAGGTCTACAAAAATGTGACCCTCTGTAAATTTTTGATGTTCTCCTAACACTTCTTTTTCTCCAAGCATGGTGATGCTTTGCACGTTGCCATAAAACACATTGTCGAGCAATTTTACGTATGTGCGGTAGTAATATTTGTATCCCTTCAACAAGTTTTTTACAGATATGTTATAAGTTCACGTTGAGTTGCCTAATGTGATGTGCTTAGCGTTATCGATGGTGGGTTGATCCGTTTCTGTTGAATAGCACACTCCTATAGTAGGAGACGACCCGGAAAGCAACGTTATGCCTTCTTTCAAGCTGACAGATGTCTTTGCCTGAAATGTACGCTCGGTCAAAGCTGTTGGCGATGAAGTGTTGATGGTATAAAGCCATTCGTCTGCCGAAAAAGAGATGGAGTCTACATCGTTTGAACTCATCACAGTTACTTCGCCCCCCTTCTTACATACATATAAATTATGTTGCGCATAGACTGTTGATGATACGAAAAACAGCAGAAGGGTAAATGATTGAGTAAAAAGTTTCTTCATAATTCAAGGATTTTTACTATATGTTAATTGTATAAGTAAGTAGGTGTTCAAATTTATTTTAATATTTCAAGTAGGTTTTGTTTTTGTCATAAT
>ERZ779890.2097-NODE-2097-length-19458-cov-8.798330_pt1 | contig 19458 bp, 19 predicted proteins | sample MGYA00511553_ERZ779890 | MGnify/ENA primary metagenome ERZ779890 (study PRJEB29588, sample SAMEA2152064) | human gut metagenome | biome: human gut; feature: human-associated habitat; material: faeces | place: Denmark | collected 2008/2010 ... | reverse complement strand
AGCTTATATCCCCATAAATAAATTTAGGGGCTTTACGCTCGCATTTGGTAAAATTGGTAGATAAAAATTCATGGAAGAGCTCAGACATAATAAATTAACCTTTCTATAAAAAACATATATTTTTTATTAATGAGATTTAACTATATTGATAGTTAATATTATTTTAGCACATAAATAAAGCCTAGTAGTTAGTTTAATTTTAACTACTAGGCTTTATTTAGAGTGAGTTTTTTTCTTAAGCAATAGTTTTGCTTGAAATGAGTTTTTCTTTTTTAGTTGTTTTTATTTTTAATATTATAGCTATGATGAAGCTGATAATAAATAAAAATGCAAATACATAGAGGCAAAGTGCATAACTTTGAGTTGTTTCACGAATAAAGGATAATAAAAGTGGTCCTGCAATACCAGCCATGCCCCAAGCTGTGAGAATTCTGCCATGAATAGCGCTTAATTGTTTTGTGCCAAATAAATCGCTTAAATAAGCTGGCATACAAGAGAAGCCACCACCATAGCAAGAAACAATGATTAAAACTAATAATTGGAAGAAAAAGGCTTCAGTTGTATTAGCAAGTGCATAGAAAGCAAAAATTTCAATCAAGAAAAATAAAATATAAGTATTTCTACGACCAATATAATCGGAAACGCTAGACCAAGCGATACGACCAAAACCGTTGATAAGTCCAATAACGCCAACCATAGAAGCAGCAGCAATTGGGCTCATATGAACTACTTCTTGAGCCATAGGAGAAGCTACGGCTAAAAGACCAATACCACAAGTAATATTAGTAAAGAATATCCACCAAAGGGCATAGAATTTCCAATCGCGAGTAGCTTCAGCTACGCTATATTGTTTTATTTCAACCATAGAATTAGAAGTTTTAACAGTTGTAGGTAAATATTTTTCTACGAATTCTTTTGGTGGAGGAGCGAGATATAAAGAAGAAGCGCCCATGATTAATATATAAGCACAGCCTAAAATGATGAAGTTAGTTACTAAGCCAAAATTGCTAACGAGAATTTGCATGATAGGGCCAGCAATTAAGCTTGCAAAACCAAATCCCATGATAGCAAGACCTGTAGCAAATCCACGTCTTTTAGGGAAATATTTTACAAGAGTGGAAACAGGAGTGATATATCCAATACCAAGACCAATACCACCGATTACACCATAGCAGATGTAGAGTAAAATAAGGCTTTGTAGATGAAGAGCTAAAGCTGTACCAAACATACCAATACTAAAGAAGGCAGTGGCAGTAAGTCCACTAATACGAGGACCATTTTTTTCAACAAATGTTCCTAAAAAACCAGCGGATAAACCTAAAAATAAAATTGCAATAGAAAATGTCCATGTAGTTTCTTGAAGACTAAAGCCCATTTGAGCCATGATTGGCTTAGTGAGTACGCTCCAAGCATAAACACTACCAATACAAATATGAATACCAATTGCGGATAATGCGATAAGCCATCTGTTTTTCATTATATAATCTTCCTTTCGTAAAAATAAAAAATTATAAAATACAAGAAAACTTATGCCTAAAAACAAAAAGACCATCTAGGCAAAAATTTTCTTTGCCCAGACGGTCGACTTTTCTATAGCAATGCGGTTCATGTGGTTAATTCCACTAAAATCCGTCAGTTCCACAGTGCTTATTCAATTGATAGCTTTATTATAACAAATATTTAATCTATGTCAAGAATAAAATTAATTTCATTTATAAATAGTCAATATAGTCAAAATCGTGATTTTTGTAGTTTAAATGATGAATAATGGTTGTAAATACTAGATTTTTTCCTTTGAATAAGTATAATTTATGTTTAAATAAATTTGTATTTTAGAGAAGGTGAAGATTATCTTGATGGCACAAAAAACATATAATACTATGGCTGTTTTAAGTTTAATTTTATTGAGTTTCATTTTAGGAACGAGTGAATTTATAATTGTGGGTATTTTACCTGATATAGCAGAAGATATAAATTGTTCGTTGACTATGGCGGGTAATTTAATTTCAGTTTTTGCTTTTGCTTATGCAATAGGCACTCCGTTTATCACAGCAGCAGTTAGTGCTTATAACAGATATTATGTATTATTGATATTGGCAATATGTTTTATCTTAGGAAATTTTTTATGTGCTTTAGCGAGTAATTATTATATTTTAGTATTAGCTAGAATTATAACTGCGATAATTTCAGGAACAATATTATCTATTTCGATGACATTTGCTTCTGAAATAGCGACTGTTCAATATCAGCCAAAAGTCATCAGTTGGATTTTTGCAGGTTTTAGTATAGCCTCTGTTTTTGGTGTGCCTATAGGTACGATTATTTGTCAAATATTTAGTTGGCAAATGACTTTTATATTATTATCTGTAGTTAGTATATGTATTTTATTGATGTTGTGGCATTATTTACCAAATGTAGGTAGTGGACAAAAAACAAATTTATGTAATCAATTTATTTTATTGAAAAGTATGCGTATAAATTATGGTATGCTTATTGTAATTTGTGGTGCTGCTGGAAGTTATGTATTTTATACATATTTGACACCGATTTTACAACAATATATACAAATTCCTATTTCCATGACAAGTTTAGTATTGAGCTTATTTGGTATTAGTACGATTATCAGTAATTTACTTTCAGGAAGAATAGCTAGTTTAGGTGGCATGAAGAAAATGCCAATGGTATATTTCTTACAAGCTCTATGTTTGCTTGCACTTATTTTTACTAGTTATCATTTAGTTTTAGGTTTGATAAATATTTTACTCATGGGTGTGATAATGTATTTACAAAATTCACCAGCACAATTGCATTTTTTGAAGACAGCCACAAGAGAAAAACCAGAAGCTATAACTTTAGCTTCTGCATTAAATCCTGTATCTTTTAATACAGGTATAGCACTAGGTTCAGCTTGTGGTGGAATAATCATAAATTTTGTGCCTATGCCTTTTGTTGGTTTAGGTGGTGCGATTTTTGCCATTATCGCCATGATTATTAATCTTAGATTGTTAAAAAATATGACTAAATTTAATAAAAGAGGATAAAATAAACCCCAAAAGTTAATTTAAACAAACTTTTGGGGTTTTGATTTTTAATTAATAATTAACGTAGAAAATTAGAATAAGCCAGTAATTTTTCCGTTAATATCGATATCCATATTTTCAGCAGCAGGTTTTTTAGGAAGACCAGGCATTGTTAAGATATTACCTGTTAAGGCTACGATAAAGCCTGCGCCAGCACTGATGCGAAGTTCGCGAACAGTGATTTTAAATCCTGTTGGTGCACCTAATTTGAATTGGTCATCACTTAAGGAATATTGAGTTTTTGCCATGCAGATTGGCATTTTATCAAGACCTTCAGCTTCAAATTCAGCGATAGTTTTTTCTACAGCAGGTGTGTAGTTTACGCCATCAGCACCATAGATTTTTGTAGCGATTGCATTGATTTTATCTTTGATAGAATCATTTACGTCATACATGTATTGGAAGTTAGAAGGTTTTTCAGTTGCTTCAATAACTTTTTGAGCAAGGTCGATAGCACCTTCGCCACCTTTTGCCCAAGCTTCGGAAATGCTTACAGAAGCGCCCATAGATTCGCAAAGAGCTTTTAATTCTTGAAGTTCATTTTCTGTATCAGTAGGGAATGCATTTATAGCTACAACAATTGGTAAACCGAATTTTTGAATGTTTTCAATATGTTTAGCAAGGTTAGTCATACCTTTTTTGAGTGCTTCGATATTTTCAGTAGCAAGTTCAGTTTTTGCAAGTCCACCATGCATTTTTAAAGCGCGAATAGTAGCAACGACTACTACTGCATCAGGTTTAAATCCAGTGAAACGACATTTGATATCAAGGAATTTTTCAGCACCAAGGTCAGCACCGAAACCTGCTTCAGTAACGGTATAATCAGCCATTTTTAAAGCGTATTTAGTAGCCATTACACTATTGCAACCATGAGCGATATTGGCAAAAGGGCCACCATGGATAAGAGCAGGAGTGCCTTCAAGAGTTTGTACAAGGTTTGGTTTAATTGCATCTTTGAATAATAAAGTTAAAGCACCTGTTACATTTAATTCTTCAGCACGAACAGGACGACCGATTCTAGTGTAACCAATGATGATATTGCCAAGACGTTTTTTCATATCTTCAAGGTCAGAAGTCAAGCATAAAATAGCCATCATTTCAGATGCAACAGTGATATCAAAACCAGTTTCGCGTGGTACGCCATGAGCTTTACCACCTAAACCACAGATGATATTGCGAAGAGCACGGTCATTTAAATCGACAACGCGTTTCCAAGTGATGCGACGAACATCTAAATCAAGAGCATTGCCCTGTTGGATATGGTTATCGATAACAGCAGCAAGTAAATTGTGAGCAGATGTTATAGCGTGGAAATCGCCAGTGAAATGAAGATTGATATCTTCCATTGGCACTACTTGAGCATAACCACCGCCAGCGGCACCGCCTTTCATACCAAAGCATGGACCTAAGGAAGGTTCACGAAGAGCGATTGCAGTTTTTTTGCCAAGTTTATGAAGAGCATCGCCAAGACCAATGCTAGTAGTTGTTTTACCTTCACCAGCAGGAGTTGGATTAATTGCTGTTACAAGAATAAGTTTACCATTTTCTTTTTGTTGGAGAGTTGTGTTCCAATAGTTTAAAGAAATTTTAGCTTTATATTTTCCGTATAATTCAAGTTCATCTTCTGGAATTTCAAGATGTTGAGCAATTTTACCAATAGGTTCCATAATAGCTTCTTGAGCAATTTGCACGTCTGTTTTCATGTGGTTTAGTACCTCCAATAATTAAACTAATTTGATAGTATTATATATTTTGGAAAAAGGCAATATAAATTTTGCCAAACATATGCTTAGGCATAAAAAAACGCCTGAGCATATATTATTATGCCCAGACGGTCGACTTTTTGATAATAGTACGGTTCATGTGGTTAATTCCACTAAAATCCGTCAGTTCCATACTATTTATGAAATTATGCTTTTATTATAACAAAGGCAAATTTATTTAGCAAGTTGTAATTTTGCAGCATTGATAGTATTTTGCATGAGCATAGCTATAGTGAGAAGACCTACACCACCAGGTACAGGTGTGATAGCACCAGCTACTTCTACAGCATTATCAAAATCTACATCACCAACTAATTTTTTAGGTGCAATGCGGTTGATACCAACATCAATTACAGTAGCACCAGGTTTTATCATATCAGCAGTGATAAAATGAGGTCTGCCCACAGCTGCCACTAAAATATCAGCAGAACGACAAATTTCTTTGAGGTTGTGAGTATGTGAATGACAAATAGTAACTGTAGCATTTTGAGCGAGTAATAATTGTCCCATAGGTTTACCCACAATATTACTGCGACCAACGATAACAGCATGTGCACCATCTATATTGATTTTAGCGGATTGAAGCATTTTTAAACAACCATATGGAGTACAAGGTATCATACCATCGTCTTGTCCAATCATCAATTTACCAACATTAACAGGGTGGAAGCCATCAACATCTTTTAATGGGCAAATAGCATTTAAAATATCTGCTTCTTCTTTAGCAATAGCTTCTGGAAGTGGTAATTGAACTAAAATACCATGAATTTCTTGGCGATAATTTAATTCATCAATTTTGGCGATGAGTTGTTCTTTTGTTGTATCAGCAGGCATGCTTATAACTTCAGAATAGATACCAACTTCTTCGCAAGTGCGATGTTTATTATTTACGTAAACTTTAGAAGCTGGATTTTCACCAACGATAATTACAGCAAGACCAGGAGTGATATTATATTGTTCTTTTAAAGCTAAAACTTGTTTTTTTGCTTCTTCTTTAAATTCACTAGCAAATATTTTTCCGGATAAAATTTGTGCACTCAAAAATAACACCTTCTTTATTAACTTAAAATATCGATTAATGTAAATACAAAAATGACAATAGAAACAATGCCATTGCGCATGAAATAAACTTGAGTTAAACGACTGAAATCATATGGAGTGATAAGGCTATGTTGATAAATTAATGTCAAGATAGCTATTAATACACCAATATAATAGATAAAGGATAAATCAAAATAGATTCCAGCACCGATAAAACATAAAATAGAAATAAAATGGAAAAAAGCTGCTATTTTATGAGCATTAGCTACACCAAATTGTGTTGCCATAGAATGAAGTTTATGGTCTAAATCAAATTGGCGGTCTTGGCTACCGTAAATTACATCAAAACTACCAATCCATAAACAAACGCCACCACTTAATAAAATAATACCAAATGGCAATTCACCTGTAACAGCGATATATCCACCAGCAGGTGCCATGGCTAAAGCTACACCTAAAAAATAATGACAAAGAAAAGTAAATCTTTTCGTATATGGATAAAATAATAAGAAAAATAAACAAATTGGTGTTAATTTTAGACAAATAGGAGCTAGCTGACTAGCAGAATATAAAAATATACAAAGACTGACGATGATGAGGATAATTACTTCAATAGGTTTAATTGCTCCAGTAACTAATGGACGCTTGGACATGCGATTTTGTTGTTTATCAAATTTCAAATCGACAAGATTATCCATAGCTAAAGCAGAGCTTCTAGCCCCTATCATTGCAAGTGTTACCCATAAAAAATCGTGAAAAGTAGGGATACCCTTTGCCGCAAGGAATAATCCCATATAAGCAAAGGGTAGGGCAAATACAGAATGATGAAGAGCTATATTATTAATATGAGCAGATAATTTACTCAAGACCGAGTTCCTGCCATTTTGCATCTACAAGTTTTTTAATATCGTCAGACATGTTAATTTCATCAGGCCATTCACGAGTATGTCCTTCTTCTGGCCATGTTTTTGTAGCATCAATACCTATTTTTGTACCCCATTTTGCCATTGGTGAGGAGTGGTCTAAGGCGTCAAGTGGACCCTCAACCATTACAATATCATGTTTAGCATCAATATTGTTGAAAACACGCCACCAAACTTCTTTTTCTTTTTGAACGTCAACATGTTCATCAACGACAATGATCATTTTGGTGAACATCATTTGTCCCATACCCCAAATAGCATGCATTACTTTTTTAGCTTGTTGTGGATATGTTTTTTTGATGGATACCATTACGCAATCATGGAATACACCTTCAAGAGGGAAATTGATATCGCGAATTTCAGGTAAAGTCTGTTGTAATAATGGTAAGAAAATACGTTCTGTAGCTTTAGCTAAGAAGCAATCTTCCATTGGAGGTTTACCAACGATAGTAGCAGAATAAATAGGATTTTTGCGATGTGTTATACAAGTGATGTGGAATACTGGATAATCATCAGCTAATGAATAATAACCTGTATGGTCGCCGAAAGGACCTTCACGGCGAGTTTCACCGATATTTACATATCCTTCAAGTACGATTTCACTGCAAGCTGGTACTTCAACATCAACAGTTTTACATTTTACCATTTCTACAGATTTTTTACGTAAAAAGCCTGCAAATACCATTTCATCGATATCACGAGGAAGTGGAGCAGTAGCAGCATATGTGATTACTGGGTCTGTACCAATAGCGACAGCAACTTCAATTTTATCTTTGCCCATTTCTTGATAAGCGCGATAGTTGCTAGCACCATCTTTATGAAGATGCCAGTGCATACCAGTTGTTTGACCATCATATTTTTGTAAACGATACATACCAACATTGCGTTTACCTGTTTTTGGATTGCGAGTGAATACAAGTGGTAAAGTGATGAATGGACCACCATCTTGAGGCCAACATTTCAAAATAGGGAATTTATCTAAAGTAGGATTATCTGTGATAACTACTTCTTGGCAAGGTGCTTTTTTTACATATTTAGGGAAATTAATAGCACGTTTTGCAGTTGGAATGATGTGGATTAAATCCATTTTATTTTGAAGGGAAATATAAGGTAATCTTAAGATTTCACGAAGTTCATTAGGAATTTCTTCGATGTCATTTACACCAAAAGCAAGTGCCAAGCGTTCCATGCTACCAAAAGCATTCATAAGTACAGGCATATCGTAGCCTTTTACATTTTCAAATAATAAAGCTACATTTTTTTTTCCTTCCATTTTGGAAACGCGGTCAGTGATTTCAGTGATTTCTAAATTACAATCAACAGGAGTTTTGATGCGTTTGAGCATACCACGAGACTCCAAAGCGTTGATGAATTCTCTTAAATCATAAAAAGCCAAAAAAATCGCTCCTTTATATTTATATTGCGTAAGTGATTAACATTATTTTTTCATAGCAAAACGAACTATGACATAACTTATTTCATAAAGTAAAATCATAGGTATAGCAATCATAGATTGGGAAAAAACATCTGGTGTTGGGGAAATAATAGCACCAACAACAAAAGTTAAAAAGATTACAATGCGTTGTTGTTTTGCTAAGAATTTTGAAGAAATAATACCTACTTTGGCTAATAATATAATGGCTAAAGGCATTTCAAAGATAAAGCCGAATGGCAATAAAAAGGCAATGACAAAGTCAAAATATTGTTTTAGCGAAAACATAGGTTGAAGTTCTTCAGTGCTAAAGCCCATTAAGAATTTTATCCCAGCGGGCATGACAAAGAAAAAGGAAAAGGCTAAACCAGCTAAAAATAAAATTAGCGAAATAGGCACGATAACGGAGATTAAATATCTTTCCATACCGATTAAGGCAGGTAAAACAAATCGCCATATTTGATATAAAACTATAGGTAGAGCAAGTAAAAATCCGACAAATACAGCAACTTTAATATAAGTAAAAAATGCCTCTGCTGGTTGCATATAATAAAGCTTTCCAGCAGGGCCTGTTAAGATGTGCATTATGTCTTCAATAAAATAATAAGCAACACAGCTACCAATACCTATAGCGATTAGTGAACGAATAAGGCGTTTTCTAAGCTCAGTAAGGTGAGCAATAATGGACATACTGCCATTATTTGTAGTTGTCTGCTCGTTAACTTCAGTTGTTGGTAGATTTTCTGAAGTTGAAGCAGTAACAGTATTAGCAGAAGTATGTTCGTTCATATCTTGAGACATAAATTGCTACCTCACTTTTTATCTTTTTTTTCGTCTTCATTTTTAGCATCAATAGTTTTTGTATTATCTTCTGTAGAAGCAGAACGGAATTCGCGAAGACTTTTGCCTACAGCTTTACCGATTTCTGGCAATTTACCAGGACCAAATACAACTAAAGCGATAACCAAGATTAATACAAGTTCAGGAATACCAATACTATACATTTAAATCACCTTCACTTTTATTTTTATTTTTAGTACTAAATAAAGAATATAATTTAAAAAGTAGTTGTCAATTATTATAGATTATTTAGTAGTTTTTTCAGATTCAACTGGAGTTTTAGGTGTTGTTGTTTCTGTTTTTGCAGTAGTAGTATTTTTTTCTGTAGCAGTTTCTTGCATGAAGACAGGAGCTACAGATGGTTGTTCTGGGTTAGCTGGATTAGGTGGTGTAGGAGTTATAGAAGCGTTATTAGTAGTATTATTAACGGAATTTGATAATTCAGAAGTGGCTTTTTTAAATTCTTGTAAGCCTTTACCTACAGCACGACCAATTTCAGGCAATTTGCCAGGACCAAATACTACAAGACCAATGATTAAAATAAGGATAAGTTCAGGAAAACCAATACCAAACATTTAAGTCACCTCAGTAAAAATTTATTTTAATAATCACGGCTACCAATAAAATCAGCTATTTCAATGAAAGATGTTCTAACTGACTGTGGTAAGCTATCAGGTAGAATATTTTTGGCGCGATTTAAAAATTCTGTAACAGTTTGTCTTGCAAAATCAATACTGTTGGAATTTTTTACGATATTAATAGCACGATTTAATTCTTCTAAGCTCATTTGACGATTTTCGATGATATTTTTTAACTCTTCGCTATTTTCGCCATGCTTATAGGCATGAATTACAGGAAGAGTGATTACACCTTGCAAAATATCGTTTCCAGCAGGTTTGCCGATTTTTTTAGAGTCAGAGGTTAAATCTAAAATATCATCAACTATTTGGAATGCCATGCCGATACAATAACCGTATTCACGGAGAGCATCAATTTCTTTTGCTGATAATTTAGCAACAATTGCACCGATTTCACAGCTAGTAGCAATAAAATTGGCTGTTTTTTTGGCAATGCGTTCATAATAAATATCAATAGAGTCTGGAATTGTATAACCAAAATGGTTTTGTAAGATTTCGCCTTCGCTTAAATCACAGACAATAGTTGCTAAGCGCTCAGAAATTCGCGTGCCATAATCATTTTTAGCAATGGCTGCAAATGCTTTAGCAAATAGATAGTCGCCAGTAAGTACGGCTATATTATTTCCCCATTTTGCATTGGCAGTAGCAGAACCACGGCGAGTAGCTGCATTATCTAAAACATCATCATGAACAAGAGAAGCTGTATGAATCATTTCTAGTGCCATAGCAAGAGGCATTACATAATCTTTATCTAAATTAGGATTACTCTTTGTCGCCAGAAGATATAAGGCGGGTCGAATACGTTTTCCGCCAGAGCTTATAAGATGATTTCCAATATCAGTTATAAGGTCAACAGGAGATGTAACCGTCTCATGTAATAAATTTTCTAGCGATGATAAATCTTTCTTAATAATGAAGAACATTTTATTTTTTGTTAACAAATTATATCACCTGCATATTTCGAATTACTAACTTAATTAAGTTTACTACAAAATAGACATGTTAGTAAATAATAAATTATTATTATATGGCTTTCTTTAATGATAAATAAAAAGTAACAGACTGGGTTATGTATTATTATAGGTAAGTATTTGTATACATAGATGAAATGTAGGAAATAAACCCAGAGTTTATTCTTTTGTGCTATAATAAATACTAACAACTATTATGTTAATAGAGGTGCTAGCTATGAGAAAATTAATCTTATTAGGAACAGGCAATGCTATGGTTACAAAATGTTTTAATACATGTTTTGCCTTAAATATAGATGATGAATATTTTTTAGTTGATGCTGGTGGCGGAAATGGAATTTTAGCTCAATTAGAAAAAGCGCAAATAGATATGACAAAAATCCATCACTTATTTATTACACATGCGCATACAGACCATGTTATCGGTGTAATTTGGGTAGTGCGTAAGATAGCTACGTTAATGAACCAAGGAAAATATGAAGGCAAATTACATATCTATTGTCATGATAAAGTAAAAATGGTAGTAGAAACTATTGCAAATTTGACTTTGAAAAAGAAAGATTTAGCACAAATTGGTAAAAATATTATTTTTGATGTAGTTGAAGATGGAGACCAAAGAGAAATCTTAGATATGCAAGTTATTTTCTTTGATATTTTATCTACAAAAGAAAAACAATTTGGTTTTAGTGCTGAATTTGCAGATGGCATGAATTTATGTTGTTTAGGTGATGAACCATATAATGATGTCTGTGAAATTTATGCTCAAAATTCCGATTATTTATTATCTGAAGCATTTTGTTTATATGGGGATAGAGATATTTTCAAACCATATGAAAAACATCATAGTACAGTAAAAGAAGCTTGTGAATTAGCAGAACAATTGCAAGTTAAAAATTTGATTTTATATCATACAGAAGATAAACATATAGATAAACGCAAAGAATTATATACTGATGAAGGTAAACAATATTATTATGGAAATTTATATGTACCTGATGATTTAGATGTAATAAATTTGAAATAATAAAGAATAAATATTGATTTATTCATAGTAAAGTGCTATGATGTTCTTGTAACTAAATAAAGCAGTCTTTGGGGCAGGGTGCAATTCCCTACCGGCGGTAAAGCCCGCGAGCAATTATTTGCATGATTTGGTGAAATTCCAAAGCCGACAGTATAGTCTGGATGAGAAAAGATGGAAAGTTATAAATTAGTTTATAAAAGTGAATTAGTATAGATAATTAATTTATAATATAAAGCTGATTAGGCTGTTATTTGCAATGCATTTAACAGCCTTTTTGTTTAATTCTTTAAAATTTATAACCAAAGAATGAACAGAAAGAATGGTGATTTTTTGAGTTACGATGAAAAGTATATGAGACTTGCCATGCAGTTAGCAGGAAATGCAATCGGTAGAACTTCTCCTAATCCCTTAGTCGGTGCTGTGATTGTCAAAGATAATCGAGTTGTGGGTTGTGGCTGGCATAGAAAAGCAGGTACACCACATGCTGAAGTTCATGCATTAAATCAAGCAGGAGAATTAGCTCAAGGTGCTGATGTATATGTAACATTAGAACCATGTGCTCATTATGGCAAAACGCCACCATGTTCTAAAGCTTTAGTAGAAGCAAAGGTAAAAAATGTATATGGCGGTTTATTGGATGTAAATCCTAAAGTTGCAGGTAAAGGCTTTAAGATTTTAGAAGATGCAGGTATTCATGTGGAATATGGATTTTTGCAAGATGAACTGCGTAAACAAAATGAAGTATTCTTTAAATGGATTGAGCATAAAAAACCATTTATAGTCTTAAAAGCTGCTATGACTTTAGATGGAAAAATTGCTACAGCAACAGGTCAATCAAAATGGATAACAAATGAAACATCAAGAGCGTATGGTTATAAATTACGTGATATTTATGATGGTATTATGGTAGGAATTAATACTGTGATAGAAGATAATCCTATGCTCACTGCTAGAGTAGATGGCGGAAAAAATCCAATTAGAATTGTTGTAGATAGCAGTTTAAAGATTGATATAAATGCTAATGTAGTACAAGATAAATCAGCAAAAACCATTGTTGCTACTACAGATAAAGCGGATAAAGATAAAATTTTAAAACTACAAGCTCAAGATGTTGATGTCATTGTAGTGGATAAAGATGAAAATGATAAAGTAGATATAGAAAAATTACTAGATATTTTAGGACAACAAAATATTTGTAGCATTTTAGTTGAAGGCGGTGCTACTTTAAGCGGAAGTTTTGTTGCAAAAAAATTAGTAGATAAAGTATATTTCTTTATTGCTCCAAAAATTGTTGGTGGTAAAGAAGCGAAAACTCCTGTAGCAGGAACAGGTATTTTAAATTTACAAGAAGCTCTAGCGCTAAAAGATATCCAAATTGAAAAATTAGAAGAAGATATTTTAATCATAGGTAGAGTAGATAAAGATAAGGTGTGATACAGTGTTTACAGGTATCGTAGAAGAAATCGGTGTTGTAAAGGCTATAGCAAAAGGCACTCATTCTATAAAATTGTCTATTAAAGCTAAGAAAGTATTAGAAAATACACAATTAGGTGATAGTATTGCTGTAAATGGTGTATGTTTAACAGTTACTTTTTTAGCAAGTGATTATTTTATAGCAGATGTTATGCCAGAGTCCATGCGTAAGACGAATATGGGTTTATTAAAAATTGGCGATAAAGTTAATTTAGAAAGAGCTTTGACTTTATCAAGTAGATTAGGTGGTCATATTGTAAGTGGCCATATTGATGGCACAGCTAAAATTATTGAAATGAAAAAAGATGATAATGCTACACGTATTACTTTAACAGCTAATGATAGAATTTTAAAATATATCATTTCTGAAGGTTCTGTTGCTTTAGATGGGGTAAGCCTTACTGTAGCACATTTAGGTGAAGATAATTTTACAGTATCGTTAATACCACATACATCTGAAGTTACAACACTACTTAGTAAATCAGTAGGTTCGATAATTAATGTAGAAAATGATGTCGTGGGTAAATATGTAGAAAGATTATTGAGTTTTAAACAAGATAAACCAAAATCATCATCATTGAGTTTAGATTTTTTACGTGAAAATGGTTTTTAAGAAATGAGGTATAGACATATGGAATTTAAATACAATACAGTTGAAGAAGCTATTGAAGCATTTAAACAAGGTAAAATGGTATTAGTAACAGATGATGAAGACCGTGAAAATGAAGGCGATTTAATCGTAGCCGCCGAAAAAGCAACTCCAGAAATCATCAATTTTATGGCTACTCATGCTAAAGGTTTAATCTGCGTGCCAATGTCTGGCGAACTCATTGATAAAGCTGGTTTAAATCAGATGGTTAGCCACAATACAGATAATCATGAAACAGCTTTCACTGTGTCTGTTGATGCTGTGGATACAACTACAGGTATTTCTGCTTTTGAAAGAGCTAGAACAGTTGAAGTTTTAATTGATGATAATGTAAAACCAGAAGATTTACGTCGTCCAGGTCATATGTTCCCTCTTCGTGCTAAAGAAGGTGGTGTACTTTGCCGTATTGGTCATACAGAAGCTACTGTAGATTTAGCAAAATTAGCAGGTTTAAAACCAGCAGGGCTTTGCTGTGAAATCATGAAGGAAGACGGTCATATGGCTCGTACTCCAGATTTAATTGAATTTGCCAAAAAACATGATTTAGTATTTATAACTGTAGCTCAATTAGTAGAATATCGCAAAACTACAGAAAAAATGGTAGAAAAAGTGGCTGAAGCAGATTTTCCAAACAAATTTGGTCATTTTAGAGTAATGGCTTATGAAAGCAAATTAGATGGAAAATGTCATTTAGCTATTGTTAAAGGCGATGTAAGAAATAAAAAGAATGTATTAGTACGTGTTCATTCTGAATGTTTAACAGGTGATGTATTAGGTTCTATGCGTTGTGATTGTGGCGATCAACTTCATTTAGCAATGCAAAAAATTGAAGAAGCTGGTGAAGGTGTATTATTATATCTTCGTCAAGAAGGTCGTGGCATAGGTCTTGCAAATAAAATCAGAGCGTATGCACTTCAAGACCAAGGTAAAGACACAATTGAAGCAAATGTTTTATTAGGTTTTGCTCCTGATGAACGTGAATACGGTATTGGTGCTCAAATCTTAGAAGATTTAGGTTTATCTAGCATACGTTTATTGACTAATAATCCAGCTAAAAGAGCAGGTCTTGAAGGTTTTGGCTTAGAAATCGTAGAAAGAGTACCACTTCAAATTCCTGCTAATAAATATGATGCAGGTTATTTAAAAGTGAAAAAAGAAAAAATGGGACATCTATTAAAATAATAAATAGATATTAAATAATAATCTTTTAATACAAACATTAAGTATAAAGAGAAGAGGTTTTTTTAATGGCTAATATATTAGAAGGATATTTAAATGGTAAAGATTTAAAAATTGGTATTGTTGTAGCTCGTTTTAATGAGTTCATTACAAGTAAATTATTATCTGGAGCAATTGATACACTTCGTCGTCATGAAACAAATGAAGATGATATTGATGTTGCTTGGGTACCAGGCGCATTTGAAATTCCTGTAGTAGCTAAAAAATTAGCACAAACAGGAAAATATGATGCTGTTATCTGCTTAGGTGCTGTTATTCGTGGGTCAACTACTCATTATGATTATGTATGTAATGAAGTATCTAAAGGTGTAGCTCAAGTGGGAATGAGCACAGGTGTACCTACTATTTTTGGTGTAGTAACTACTGAAAATATCGAACAAGCTGTAGAACGTGCTGGTACAAAAGCAGGTAATAAAGGTAGCGATGCAGCTATGGCAGCTATGGAAATGGCAAGCTTATTAAAGAAAATAAAATAATATTTTAAATAAATATAGATAAATAATAAAGAGGATATTTTTATAAAACATGTAGAAATATCCTCTTTATTTAATTTGTTTTTAGTTTACATGTTTACATGGGTTTTTGTGGTTGATGTTGAAGTTTGTTTTTAAATATGGTATATTTAATAAAAAATCTCTCTAGAAGCCTTAAAATCTCCTGAGATTAGACATGATGAGTTTTATAATCTCTAAATAAATTTTATTTTTTTAAAACGTAAGTTACCACGTTGAGTATTAAGTAAATACTTAAGCAAAAAAGAAAGGATTTATTGAAAAGGTGTAACCTTATAAAGTAATTTATAAGTTTTCAGTAATGGTGATAATTGTGATTGATGTATGGGATATAACTATACCAGAATTAACAGGCCAAGAAAATAGGAAATTATATATATATCTTCCAAATTCTTATAATGAAAAACCAGACGAATATTATCCTGTATTATATATGTTTGATGGACAAAATGTATTTTTTGACAGTGATGCCACTTATGGAAAATCATGGGGATTAAAAGAATATCTTGAATATACAAATACACAAATGATAGTAGTGGCCCCAGCTTGTAATCAAAATCCAGATAATGGTAGATTAAAAGAATATACACCATATCCATTTAAAGATAAAACATTTGGAAATATCAAGAGCTTAGGAAAAATTACTATGGAGTGGTTTGTCAATGAATTAAAACCAACAATTGATAATACTTTCCGCACACTCTCTGATAGAAATAATACATTTATCGCAGGAAGCTCCATGGGAGGATTAATGAGTTTATATGCAATACTTGAATACAATCATATATTCTCTAGAGCGGCAGCTTTATCACCATCTATATGGACAGGTCCACAAAAATTAGCCAAAATGATAAAAAACGCTAATATTAATCCAGACACTGTAGTTTATATGGATTATGGTACAGAGGAACTTCCACGATACAAACATATGATACAAAAATTTGCTATGATATCTTCAATGTTGATGAAAAAAAATATCAGATTGAATGCTCGCATTGTGCCAAATGGTACGCATAGTGAAGCAAGTTGGGAAAAACAAATTCCTTTCTTTGTTGAAACTTTATTATATGAAAAATAAAAAATAATAAGAGGTGAATTTTAGCTACTATATGTAGTGATAGTTTATGGAAGTACAGTATTTTAAAAGATATAGCTATAATTTAAATAGAGATATGGAATTTAAAGTATATGGTCATGCAGGTAGACCAGTTTTATATATTCCTTGTCAAGATGGGCGTTTTTTTGATTTTGAGAATTTTAAAATGACAGATACTTGGGCTCCATGGATAGAAAGCGGTCAAGTGATGGTTTTTTCCATAGATACAATGGATAAAGAAACATGGTCAAATAAAGGCGCTAACCCAAGATGGAGAGCAGAACGTCATGAACAATGGATGAGATATATTACAGATGAAATGGTTCCTTTTATGCGAGATATGGTGAATTTGCGTAATGGTTGGACTGGTTATCCTGGAATAATGGTCTTTGGTTGTAGTTTGGGTGCTACACATGCAGCAAATTTATTTTATCGTCGACCAGATTTATTTGATCGATTATTAGCTTTGAGTGGTATATATACTGCAAGCTATGGATTTGATGGCTATATGGACGATATTGTTTATAATAATTCTCCTGTGGATTATTAAAAAAATATGCCATATGACCACCCATATATTCATTTATATAATCTAAAAAAATCTGTGATTTGCGTAGGTAAAGGAGCTTGGGAAATACCTTCTTCAACAGGTCAACTTGATGATATTTTGAGAGAAAAAAATATTAATACTTGGGTAGATTATTGGGGCTATGATTGCAGTCATGATTGGGATTGGTGGTATAAACAAGTAGCTTATTTTGTACCATATTTGCTAGATTAAGACGAAGAGAGATGAAAGAAAGGATAATATTATGAAGAATTTTATATTTATATCTCCCAATTTTCCTGAGAATTATTGGCATTTTTGCAGAGAATTAAAAAACAATGGCTTAAATGTCTTAGGTATTGGTGATGCTCCTTATGATTATTTATGCCCAGAATTAAAAGATAGTTTAAATGAATATTATAAAGTTGGCAGTCTTGAAAATTATGATGAAGTTTGTAGAGCTGTAGATTTCTTTAGAAATAAATATGGTGAGATTGATTGGTTAGAGTCTAATAATGAATATTGGTTAGAACGTGATGCTAGATTGCGTACAGATTTTAATATTAAAACTGGTTTTCATAATGAAGATATGCCAAAGGTAAAATATAAATCAAGAATGAAAGAGTTTTATGCTCGAGTTGGCATACCTACAGCTCGCTATCATATTGTAGATAGCTGGGAAAACTGTATGACGTTCATTCAAGAAGTTGGTTATCCTGTAATTGTAAAACCTAATAACGGTGTGGGTGCTAGCTTCACATATAAACTTAATAATCAAGATGAAGTGGCATATTTCTTTGCAACAAAATTTTCGCACATAGAATATATTATGGAAGAATACATATATGCAGAGATAAATTCTTATGATGCGATTATCAATTCTCATGGAGAGCCAATTTTTGAGATTGGTAATGTAACGCCAATGTCTATTATGGACGTGGTAAATAATGCAGATAATAGTATTTTTTATATTTTAAATAGATTAGCTGATGATACACGTGCTATGGGTAGGGCTACGGTAAAGAGCTTTGGTGTAAAGAGCCGTTTTGTACATTTCGAATTTTTCCGTTTATTAGCAGATCATGAAGGATTAGGAAGAAAAGGTGAACTCATTGGTCTTGAAGTAAATATGAGACCAAGTGGTGGTATTAGTCCAGATATGATGAACTTTTCACAAAGTACCGATGTATATAAAATATGGGCAGATATGATAGCATATGATAGTTCCTTAAGAGGAATTGGTCAGACTGCTTTTTGTGCATTTGCTGGTCGTCGTGATGGTAAAAACTTCGTGATGAGTGATGAAGATATAATGCATAAATACGGTGCTAATATGAAGATGTCAGGACGAGTAGCTGATGCTCTTTCTGGGGCAATGGGAAATCAAATGTATATAGCTAATTTCAATACAAAAGAAGAAATGGACGCTTTTTATAATGATGTGTTAGCTTGTAGATAAACTTTAAAACTAAATATAAAAGACAAAAAAGATGAGATATTTTAAATAGATATCTCATCTTTTTATTTTGGATTTTTAGGCTATGCAGTAAAATAATAAGGGGAATAATTTAGTTTTGAAGGTGATAAAAGTGTTTGTAGAAGAAAGACATGCTTTGATTATACAAGAATTAAAAGAAAATGGTCGCGTGAAAGTAAAAGGATTAAGTGCAAAATTTAAAGTCAGTGAAGATTTAATTCGTAAGGATTTAGCATTATTAGCTCAGCAAGGCAAATTAAAAAAAACATATGGTGGGGCTGTATTAGTAAAGGAAAATGTACATCGTGAGTTTGCTATACAAAGAAAATCCATTAATTTAGTAGCTAAGCAAAAGATAGCACAAAAAGCATTATCCTTGATAAAAGATGATTATGTTGTATTTTTAGATATATCTACGATAAATATTGAGCTGGCTTATCTCATTGCTAAAAGTGATTTGAAAGCTATCATTGTAACGAATATGTTGGAGATAGTGAATATATTGGCAAAATCAAATATAAGAGTGATTTTTATCGGTGGGGAATTTGATTTTGGCAAAGATGGTTTTGTGGGTAGTTTAACAATAGAGATGTTGAAAAATTTCCGTTTTGATTTAGCTTTTATGGGTGTTGTCAGTGTGGATATTCACGATAATGCAGTAACTACTTATATGGCAAATGATGGTATTACGAAAAATAAAGTGTTAAATATTAGCAGAAAAAGTTATATGATGGCAGAAAGTGAAAAATTAAA
>ERZ779890.2094-NODE-2094-length-19462-cov-7.233576_pt1 | contig 19462 bp, 22 predicted proteins | sample MGYA00511553_ERZ779890 | MGnify/ENA primary metagenome ERZ779890 (study PRJEB29588, sample SAMEA2152064) | human gut metagenome | biome: human gut; feature: human-associated habitat; material: faeces | place: Denmark | collected 2008/2010 ... | reverse complement strand
CATCATCCTTCGCTGTGAAGCCTCCTGCATACGTTTACGCTGCTGACCCTTAATGACCGGATCTCCCTCTGTGTTTTTAAACTCATCCTTGACCTCCTGTTTGGTCATCTTCATATCATTGTTAAACTTGTGCTTATTGTAAGCAAAGTCAGCAATACCGACTATCATATAGACAATACTGATCTTAAGACCGGTATTTATGATGATATCACCAATCAGTACTATTGCCTGTTTGAGCGGAAGCTCATAGAGTATAAATATATCATTCTGATGTGATTTAATAGAGGAATAAGCCACATACATAATGATTCCAACCTTTAGCACAGACTTAAGAAGCTCAAAGATGGAGTCCTTTGACAGTATCCTCTTAAATCCGTTTATGGGATTAAACTTGCTAAGCTTTGGAGCCATAGGCTTAGTGGATATTTTAAATCCAACCTGGATGATACTCACGAGAATCGTGATTACAACTCCGAAAGCAAAAAACGGCAGCACAGTCAGTAAAAACTGAAGTATTACATTATTTAAATAATGCGTGACCGAAACAGATGAAATCTGCTCCTGTGACTCCTTTAAAAAGTCAGGCATTTTTTTATATACAGTAGAAAACAATCCAATCAGATTGCCCCCTACAAAGGATATAAATATCTTTAATACTAAAAACAGCACTATAAGATCAAAGGCAGCTGTAAGCTCCTTGCTTTTTGCTACCTTGCCCTCTTCCCTGGCATCCTTTAACTTCTTTTCAGTTGCCGGCTCTGTTTTCTCTCCACCCTCGCCATCCTGTGCAAACCATTGCAGATTGTAGCACAACACTGTATGCAATTTGGAAAATTCATCTAAACTGTCAGTACATTCCATCAATTATCGAAACCACCATAGTCTTAATTTCTGTAATAATAAAATTAGCAATGCTCGGAATTAGATATACTATCAAAAATAATACAATAAATCCTGCTATAATTTTTAACTGGATACCTACAGAGAACATATTCATCTGAGGCGCAACCTTTGCCATGATTCCTAGTATACAGTTCATTATCATCATGCACGCAAAGACCGGAAGAAATATCCTGAAGCCTATTACAAACATATCGCCCATATACTTAGTCATGGTGGAGAGCATATTGTCAAATTGAAACTGTGTACCTCCAAGCGGTACAACTGAAAAAGAGTCACAAACTGCCCTTATAAGATATGTGTGCATATCAGATACAAGAAGCAGGACAAGAACTACGTAATAGTAGAAATTACCTGTAACTGTTGTCTCTGAATTCATCGATGGATTGAATTCTGTTGCCATGGACAGACCTATATCCATATCAATCAGATTTCCCGCAAAAATAACAATGGAATTACATATATTGGCCGCAAAACCTATGAGCAGTCCTGTAATTCCTTCTTTTACGACCAGTACAGCAAAACCTACTGCACTGACATAGGAAAGCTGTGGTCTTTCTATGATATTGTACATAAACAAAGCAACAAAGGCTGATAAGCCGGTCTTGACACGTGCCGGAACCGCATTATCTCCAAAAAACGGAGCTATGTACACAAATGATGCAATACGCACCAGAATCAGCAAAAAATATTCAAAATTTGCAATAGAAAAAGAATAATTAATCATATATCATCCTATCCCATGCTTATATAATAACTGAATTTGGACCACAAATCAGTCATAAATCCGGACATAGTGTCGAGCATCCATGAGCCACAGAGCATCATCACAAGAAAAATTGCAATTATTTTTGGCACAAATGTAAGTGTCTGCTCCTGAATTGACGTAACTGTCTGAAATATACTGACTATAAGTCCGACAATCAGCGAAACAAGCAAAAGCGGAGCTGATGTAATGATTGTAGTATAAATTGCCTCTCTGGCAATATCTAAAACAGCTTCCTGGGTAATCATATGTACACCTCCTAGTAAAACGTCTTGACCAGATTACCAATAACCAGATCCCAGCCATCCGCAAGGATAAACAAAAGTACCTTAAACGGCATCGAGATGGTTGTCGGTGGAAGCATCATCATACCCATTGACATTAGCACTGATGAAACAACCATATCTATCACTATAAACGGAATGTATATTAAAAAGCCTAATATAAAGGCTGTTCTAAGCTCACTAAGTATAAAGGCCGGAACAAGTGTTGTAAAAGGCACATCATCATAGTCGTCGTACTCATCTCCTGAGATATCAACAAACAGCTTTATGTCCTTAGTCTGTGTCTGCCCATACATAAACTCCCTGAATGGTCCCTCAGCCTCCTTTATAGCCTCCTGCTGTGTGATTTTACCCTCATCAAGAGGCTTTATAGCCTTTTCGTTTACCTGTGAAAAAGTCGGCCACATAATAAAAAGTGTCAAAAACAAAGCCAAACCGACAAGAACCTGATTAGGTGGTGCTGTCTGGGTACCGATAGCTGTTCTGACAAAATGCAGTACGATAATAATTCTTGTAAAAGAAGTCAGCATGATGAGAATAGAAGGTGCTAAAGATAATACCGTAAGCACCAAAAACATCCTGACAGGTGTGGACAGAGAGCCTGACTCATTGTTGTAATATATGTTCAGACCATTTGTGCTGTCAGAGGTGGCATCGGCTAAATCCTTGTCACCACTGTCAAGACTTTTAACGTCATCCAAATCGTTTGTCACATCATTTGTACTGATATCACCGGATGGTGAGTGGCTCTGACTTGCATTTACACTGTCAGGATAAAATATGCATAATGAAATTGTTACCATAAGGACTGCAATTGCAAAAATAAATGATGCTTTGCAATATACAGCCTTGAATTTCTTCATGAATCTATTCATGTCTGCTCCTGTTACCGTACTTTTCTTTCAATTTATCCATAATTGCTGAAAAGGATTCCGTATTCTGAGTCATGCTTTGAGGATCCTTAAATGATAAATCCTTTAATTCCTCCTCCTTAAGCTCGGTGAGATAATTCACATCATCCTTTCCGATTGAAACAACGATATATTTTGTGCCTGCCTCAACAATACTGATCATCTTATTGTTTCCGACGCTTATTGTTTCAATAATTCTAAGATTCTTATTAAAGCTTCGCCCCTTCTGGATACCCGCCATCCATCTGGTTGTAAAATATGTCAGGATAAGCACAAAAACAAAAATTATTAAAACTGTGATGAGCTGGACAAAGCTGTCCAGTGATGTTGCTGCTAATATCATTTTAATTCCTCTGCATAGTATTGATTAAATGTCAGCTGAAACTATTTTGTCTTTCCGGTGTTTATCTTTGAATTGATTATCTCAGTGATTCGTACACCAAAGCTTTCCTCAATTACGACAACCTCGCCCTTAGCTACATATTTACCATTTACAAGAATATCTATCGGTTCTCCTGCCAGCTTGTTAAGTTCTATAATCTTGCCCGGACCGAAATCGAGTATTTCGGAAATGGATTTTTTGGTGCGTCCAAGCTCAACTGTCACTTCAAGAGGAACATCCATGATTAAATCGATGTTTTCAGGCTGGTATGCCTGATTTGGCATGGCTCCAAAAGGGGTGAATTGAGCGTTCTGTACATTGACCTGATTGCCCATCATATTTTGTGCCCTCATATTCTGGTTCATCATTCCCTGATTCATCATGTTCTGACTATTCATATTCGAATTCATCATATTTTCGTTTATCATGCCCTGACTATTTGCTGAAGCATTATTCATGCTGTAAACATCCTGTGGCTGTTGTATAGGCGCAGCCTGTGTGGCGGTGTTTGAACTTTGAGGAACATCCTCTGTCACACTTTGTGTATCAAGCTCCATATTCTGAGATACCCCCTTACACATATCCTTTACAAATGCCGGTGGGTAAAGCTGCATTATCTCGCTGTCTACAAGATCACCAATCTCCATACGGAAGGAAATCTTTACAAACTCTTCAGACAGGAAGCTGTCAATTTCACCCTCGTTTAAAGTGTTTTTTAAATCAACAACCTCTGCGATAGGAGGGCTGATATCGATAGTACGATTGAGCATGGATGAAAGAGATGTGGCGGAAGACCCCATCATCTGGTTCATTGCCTCACTAATAGCACTAAGGTGCAGCTCTCCAATCTCACCATTTATATTCGTTCCATCTCCACCCATCATAAGGTCGGTTATAATTTTTACATCCTTTTCTTTGAGGACGAGAATATTGCTTCCGTTTAACCCCTGTGTGTATCCGATTTTGATAAACACACACGGCTTTTCATACTCGTCAACCATTTTGTCCCAATTTGAAAAAGAAACAACAGGAGTAGAAATCTCTACTCTTCTATTTACAAGTGAAAACAGCGTGGTTGCAGCTGTTCCCATACTGATATTGGCAATCTCTCCAATCGCATCCTTTTCGGATTCTGTCAATATCTCATCGCTCGAATCCGCCGCATTGTTGTTATTTAACAATGCATTTATTTCCTCCTGCGATAAAACTCCATCCATGATTTATTGCTCCTCTCTGACTACTGATGTAATTCTTACCGCATATTTATCACCGGAAGAACCAGGTAGTGCAGTAAACTTTTTGATATTTCCTACATAAATGTCCAACTCATCATCCACATTGGTGTCAAGTCTTATTACATCACCCGGCACAAGAGTAGAAAAATCCTTTACCGATATTAGACTCTTGCCAAGTACCGCTTTGACCGGTATTTGCGATTTTTGAATAAGGCTTTGTATGGCATTTCTATAGTTGGTTTCATCATGATTTTGTATGTTAGAATACCAGTATCTGGTATTCAGCTTATCTATAACAGATTCAAGTGTGATATAAGGCAGACATATATTCATCAATCCCTCAACATCACCAATCTTTATATTCATAGTGATAATAGCTATCATCTCGCTGGGAGATATAATCTGAGCATACTGGGAATTGGTCTCAATCCGCTCTAAATGAGGGCTTATATCAAGTACATTCTGCCACGGCTCATTGAGCAGATTGATGCATACAACTAAAATACGCTCAATAATCAAAAGCTCAATCTCTGAAAATTCTCTCGTCTTATCGAGAGTATCTCCCCTTCCGCCAAGCATACGGTCTACAATAGCATATCCAAGACCGGAAGCCATTTCAATTATTATATTCCCCTGCAACGGTGCAAAGTTTACAATGCCAAGCAGCACCGGATTTGAAAGCGCATTTGTGAATTCTGAGTATGTAACCGCCTCCGAATTCATCACCTCTACCTGTACTGACTTTCGCAGATAAACGGGAAGGTTTGTTGTAAGAAGCCTTCCATAATGCTCAAATATTATTTCAAGGGTCCTTAGATGTTCCTTTGAAAACTTAGATGGGCGGGCAAAATCATAGTCTTTCACCGTCTGTTCACTATTTTCTTTTATTTCATCTACATCAAGCTCGCCGCTGCTTAGGGCATTGAGCAGATTGTCTATCTCACTCTGAGATAAAACATCACCCATCTGTTAATCACCACCTGTATCCAAATTATTAAATATCTGCCTGTTTTAATACCGGCATAAGTATTTGTAAAGAAATCATCACTGGGTAAGCGAAGATACAATATTTACATCTACTATATAGTCTGCTCCGAATTTCTTCTGGAGAGTTTTCAGAATCTTATCATTAACAGTACTCTTATCGGTGTTGTACTGTTCCATTGTGTAATCGCCTATTATGTCTGTAATGTCTGCTAAGATAACATTTTTCTTTGCGGACAAATCCTCACCGTAGGTCTTATATCCGTCACTCTTTTTGTTGAGTGAAAGTGATATGCCACAAACAAGATAATGTGTATTGCCATCCTCAGATGGGGCAAAATTGAAGGTAAGTGTATCACCATCAGCTGTAAGTGCATAATCAACAATCTGATCCTGTGGCAGCTGTGAATCGGTTGTGGCAGCACCACTGTTTAAGTCAAGGGATATAGCCTGACACACCTGGTCTATCAGATTGTTTGCCTTTTTTGTCTCAGGTATAATTGTAAATATAAGCAGTGCTGTAAGCACAAGGTTTGCAAAGCAAAGTGCTAAAATCAGTACTGAAATTAAATTCTTTTTCATATGCATTCCTTTCCGGATTAATTGGTATTGAACTCTGAATTGTAAGAATTATACACCTTAATCTCTACACGTCTGTTCCTAGCCCTTCCCTCTGGAGTAGAGTTGTCCGCAACCGGATCATAGTCTCCTCTTCCGGATGACTTTATATGGGCAGGGTTTAAGCTTGTATTGTCCCTGATATAATTTGCAACGCTCAGTGCTCTGTACATAGAAAGCACATCATTACTCTCATACTTGGAACGTGATGAAACCGGAACATTGTCAGTATGCCCTTCGATCTCTATCAGATTATCCTGATATGTAGCTAAAATAGATGAAATCTTGTTTACTACCGGATATGCCTCTTCCATTACATCAGACTTACCCGATTCAAACAACAGGGCTCCATTCAAACTCAATTGCACGTACTGTGCATTGAAATCCACTTCTACAGCATCCTGTAAGCTAGTGTTTTCGAGCTGTTTTTCTATCTGCTCTGACATTTTCTCAGATTCAGAAAGCTCCATCTGCTCATACTGTTCTTCGGCATTCTTGTCATCACCCTCTGTGGTGCTTTCAGTTGTCGACTTGGAATTGGCCAGATCATTGTAATATTTATCCAAAAACTCAAGCTGGCTGACTCCTGCTCCAACAAGCCTGCCATCACCGATAGATGTGCTGCCTCCCGGCAAAACACTAACACTGCTTGTCAGTGATGCAATGACCAGCTGGAATTTCTCAGCGTCAACAGTTGACATAGAGAACAAGAGCACGAAAAAGCATAAAAGCAGGTTCATAAGATCCGAGAAGGTTGACTGCCACGCCGGTGCTCCCTTTGGCGGATCCTCAGGTCTCCTTTTCGCCACTATTCCTCACCTCCGCCTTCTGGTGAGAGAGCCTCTCTCTTGTCAGGTGAAAGGAAGGACTTGAGCTTTTCCTCAATAACTCGTGGGTTTTCACCCGCCTGAATGGAAAGCAGACCTTCTATGATAAGAGTCTTGAGAGTGAGCTCAAGCTCATTGTTAGCCTTAAGCTTGTTAGCAAATGGGGCGCAAAGCCAGTTGGCAATAAGCGAACCGTAGAATGTAGTAACAAGGGCAACCGCCATATTCGGACCTATTGTTGAAGAATCCTCAAGGTTTTTAAGCATATTGATAAGACCGATAAGTGTACCGATCATACCCCAGGCAGGACCCTGCTCTCCCCAGAATTCCCAGAAAGAAATTGTTTTCTTATGACGTTCCTCCATGCTTAGCATATCTGTTTCAAGAATGCCTCTCACAAGCTCTGCATCCGTACCGTCTACTACAAGCATAATACCCTTCTTTAAGAATTCATCGTCTATACTGCCGGCAGCTTCCTCGAGGGCTAAAAGTCCCTCCTTACGGCTGACGTTTGACAGCTCTATTATTTTATTTATTGTCTCTCCAGGGTCTACGCTCTTTTCCTTAAAAGGAAGTGCAAATGACTTGATTCCGGCTATAAAGCCCGATAGCTTGTTAGAGCAAAGCACAGCCGAGAGTGAACCACCTATCGTGATAATTGCAGAGGGCGCATCAAGAAAGTTCAATAATGCAGGTACCCCACCATTTTGAATGATACCGAACAAAACCATTCCGATACCAAGAATTACTCCTAAAAGAGATGCTATATCCACTTATACACACCTTCCATAAATAAATATTTGTCGAATGACCTTAGTTATAAGTTTACTAAATTTTAGTGTAAATGTCTATGTAAAAATAATATTTTTGATAAAAAATACACAAAATATTGGGAAATGGCTCAAGCCATCCCCCAATACCTTGAGAAATTATTATCTCTTAAGATTGATAAGCTCCTCGAGAAGTGTATCAGATGTAGTGATGACACGTGAGTTTGCCTGAAATCCACGCTGAGTTACTATCATATCAGTAAACTGTGAAGACAAATCTACATTTGACATCTCAAGCTCTCCTGATGAGATAGAGCCTCCGTCAGCTGATATTTCAACTCCTATTCCATCAAACTCACCTGAGTTTAATGTGCTCTGATAGCAGTTGTCTCCGACTTTTTCAAGACCTGATGCATTGGCAAACTGTGCCACAGCTATCTGGCAGAGCAGAACTGTATTACCATTGTCATATGAACCGTATATCTTACCATCGTCACTGACAGTTATGCCTGTAAGTGCTCCGAGCGCTTTTCCCTTGCCATCGCCCTGCAAGTCACCGTTCATACCACCGATAGTAGAGGTTCCGTTATTATTATAGTTCATGGATTTGCTAAAATCCACTTCTATATTGCTGAAATTACTTCCGTTGATTGAGGCATCCTGTGTGTTTAAGACGGAAAGATTCAGGTTTATTGTCTTTGCAGCCGGTGAATTTGCACTTGAAATTGACGTAAAGGTACCCTCACTCTGGTCGAATACAAGCGAAGCGTCCTCAAATATGGTCTGGGGATCTACAGCCCTTCCTTTATACGAGTACATTGTCTGTCCGTTTGGTCCCTGGCTTGTAATAAAATTACCATCCTTGTCCACATCAAATATTGAATTTCCCTTAGAATCAACGATATCCTTAAGCGTTACATCATATGTACCATCGGTATTTGTCTTTTTAATACCAAACTTTGCAGTATAGTTGTATCCCAGGTCATCAAAAAAGCCTATAGTGATGATTCTTCCGGTGTCGGCTGCCTGGGCATCATTTTTATCGAGCACACCTGATACATATGCCTTTGTTGTAGCCTCCGGAGCTGAGGTTTTAGTGGCAGACGACATTACCTGCAGTGATGATACCGTATCCTTCATCACGTTGCCCTTTGCATCTACCTGCCATCCCTGCAATGTGTATCCTGTAGAGCTCATACATAAATAGCCGTTACCATCTACATAGAAATCGCCGGCACGGGTGAAAAGACGGTTTGTTCCATCACTTACCACAAAAAAGTTAGTCGCGTTTTTGTCATTTAATCTAAGATCAAATGGATTACCGGTAGTCTCAGCGGAACCGGCTCCGGTAATATTTACAGCAGTGGCACCCGACTTTACACCAAGACCTATCTGCTTTGCATTTTTTCCACCGGTACCGGTGGCTCCGTTTCCGGCCGAAGCGCCCGATGCAGTCTGGTACATAATCTCACTGAAACGCACTGAAGATGCCTTAAAGGCCTCAGTATTTACGTTTGCGATGTTGTTACCAATAACATCCATTCTTGTCTGATGTGTCTTGAGTCCTGACACAGCAGAATAAAGTGATCTCATCATAGTTGTTTGTCCTCCTATAGTATAGATAGATGGACGGTATAGGCTTTTTCTGTCATTCAAAAGCCCTCTGCCTCCTTAAAAGGTCCGGCTACATAATTACCGCTCCATCAATATTTGTAAATACGTTTGAATTAGTTTCTGCCTGGTCCATTGCAGTGACAACGGTCTTACTTGGCACATTTACTATAAACGCAATATCATCTACAAGCACCAGTGAATCATTTACACCCTTGCTATCTGCAGCTGCTATCCCCTTTTGAAGACGTATGCTCTGGTCGTCGGAAAGATTAATATTTCTCTGTGTCAGCCGCATTGATGCATGCTTTGAGAATTTTACCGGCTGCGTCTGCTGCTTTAATATTTCCTCAAAAGATATATCATTTGTCTTTTTGTCTGTAGATTTTTGCTTATTTAGATATTGATTTGTCAGCTGCTCTATGGATGAGTAATTATTAATGATATTCTTCATAATCCACCTCACGCAGTCTGATTCGTATCGTTGTCTTTACTGTCAGCCTGATTATTTTTATCTTCTGCAATAAGCTTTTTAAGCTTATCCTCATAAGCCTGAAGCCTGCTGTAATCACTGGCATTTATAAACTGCTTGCCATAATCCGAAAGTCCGTCGTACAGCTTTCTTGCTTCCTCTATGCTGCCCTTTGAATCTATCGTCAGATCCTCTATCTTTGGAAGCTTTGCTATAAGACTTGAAAATGTACTTGAGTTTACAATTGCATCGTAGTACTCATCTGTTGATACAGAATAGAGACTAGAATAGTCATACATTTTTTCATTGATAGACAGCTGAATCTTGCCATCCTTATATGTGACATAGTCTACCTTGCCACTGTAGTATCCGGAAGCACTATCCTTATCAGTAACAATAACCTCCTTGCCTACAAGTGAAAGTGCTGCACTCTTTGTAGTCTGGTCATATGACGATGACATGGATTCTTTCATAGAAAGAGTTGCCTCCAGCTGTGAGAATGTAGCCATCTGTGCCACATAGTCGGTGTTGCTTGTTGGTTCAAGCGGATCCTGGTACTGCATCTCTGCACTTAAAAGCTTTAAGAAATCATCATAGCCAAGATTTGAGCCACTTGCTTTTGCACTGCTTGTTTTTCTGTTTTGTGTCGGAGTGGTATTTGTCTTGTCTAGCTTTCCGTTTGTAACATTTGCTGTAATTGCCATTTGTCCTCCTTTTTCATGACACCTTATGCTGTGAAATCTACTGAATTTCCGTTATCTCTCATAATCTGTGTCACAAGTCTTTCTTCAGCGCGATCCTGCATCATATCGCTGTCTATGCCGCTGTCAGAGCTATTTGAACCATTATAGGAATTTGTGCTCTCCTGCTGTCTGCTGTCGTTTGCAGCACCCTGCTCGAGATTCCTCTCAAACTCATGTGATGCAACGGTGATTTCCACCTCATTTACCCTGATGCCTGAATTGTTTAAGGCTTCCTTGAGATTGACCATCTGTGTCTGTAAGGCTTCTTTTACAGCCTCATTGGAAACTGCAATTCTTGCAGATATCTCGCTGTTCTTCTGAGATACGTTGATATACATTCTTCCAAGGCTTTCAGGTGTAAGCTGAAGGTTAATTGCAGATTCTTCAGTGGTGTTTGATATGCTCATACTGTCGACAATCTGTCTGATGATATCGGTCGTATCAACACGTAAACGGCTTTGTGACTGTGACATTTCAAATGAAGTATCAGTATTCAGCTGTTCGCTGACAGATGCATGAAGCACTGAATTGTCTGAGTGTGCGCCATCATCATGATGCAATACGCGCTCACCGGAATCATCAAAGCTGCTGTCAGCCTGAGACTTTGACTGAGTCTTTTCTGTATTTTCATCTGATGTAATACCATTGCCTGTTTCGCCTGAAGAAGTGCCTTCGTCCGGGTTTTGGTAAGAGCTGTCCTGTGTACTGCCATCATATACCTTTACAGCTTCATCAGCAGTGTCGTTTATATTCTGACCCGAAGCTGCTGTATCGTCATAGCTGCTGTCAACCGTTTTTTCCGGTGTATTTACACTACCGGTCGATTCAGTGGTATTCGTTGTATCAGCCGAAGAAACTATATCTGCATCTAGTATTTCACCATCATCTGAAGCAGTAAGCTGTGATAATAAATCAAGCTGTGCATCATTTTCAGATGCAACCTCAGCCATATCATTAAACAGTGCAGTAAAGTCGGCATTTAAAACAAGTGCCTGTGGATCAGATGCATTTCCGGTGACCTCACAATATAAGGCCGACAGATTTGCAGGGTTGAGTAAATCCATAGCTGTCAGTCCAAGAAGCTGCATTGCATTATTAAGCTTATCCTCAGATATATCAAGGTCATCAGTTACTTTTTCAACTATCTGCGAAGATATATCATCGGTGATTTTTTTTACTTCGCTTTCTGTATGGCTGTTTTTTGATGCAGTTTTGATGCTTATTTCCTTAGTGTTGTTTTTATTTAAAGTATAAGAATTTCTTCGCTTTAAAAATGTAGTGCTGTTATCCTGCACAGCTGTCCGGCCGCCAAGATAGCTTTTAAAGTCAATACCGGATTGTGTAGATGTTTGCGTTACAGCCTTCTGCCCTGTCGAAACAGTCCGTCCACCTGATACATTTTGTACAACAGGTGATATTGTATTGTCTGCCATATTCTCCTCCTTTCTTTTATTATTGTAACCGGATATGCTATCAGTTCTGTGAAGGATTCATAATCTTAGTAACCTTTGCCGCCGTAGCCGAATCCATTTTACCAAGGATATTACCTCTCGACTGAGCATCCATGGCATTTAGTATCTTGGCAACAAGTGACAGATTGTCGGTCATGCTGTCAAAAATAGCTGCGGCCTCCTTAGGCTTCATTTTGGAATATGTATGGGCATAATCCTTAATTTCATCATCCTGTTCAAGCTGTTCACACACCTGTTTATATAAGATTTCTGCATTGGCAGGATCTACCTGCTCGTAGAATTTCTTATATTCTTTTATATCGGGTGCTTTATCTGAAAAAACAACCTCCTCATAGTATTTTTCTTTTTCCTCCTCGAAGGCTGCCTGATCCTCCTTATAGGTGCTCAAATCCTGTATCTGGGCATTTAAATCATTGATTGTCTGGGCATCAGCCTGATTCTTGCTATTGGCATCATCCAATTGTTTTTCGAGTTCCTTAATTCTTGAAACCGCATCATCCAAATTTGTGTAGCCTGCGGTCTCTGTGGACTCAGATGCAGTGATATTGCCGGAATCAGGAAGTATCTTACTTAGTACAGGCACATCCTTTAGTGCCGGCGCAAGCACAGTCGAGCCAAAGCCACCCACATCTGCTTTTACAAAAACTGCAAATATTCCAAGCCATATTGCGATAATAAGTATAGTAACAAGCACCATGACTATCTTGCTTGAGACAGAATCACTGTCATCATTTTCTGCATCGGGCTTATCGGCTTCATGATTCTTCTTTGCTTTCTTAGCTGCCTTTTTAGCGGCTTTTTCTTCCATTTTCTTTTCTTTTTTTGTTTTCTTAGCATCCTTGGTTGATTCTGCTTCGTTTAGTTCTGCCATATTTCCTCCGGACTACGAATTATAGGTAAAGCTCACAAGCTGGTCTATCTCTTTGGATTCGTTGTCTTTTTCCTCTTTTTGAAAATCCTCAAATTTCTTATCACGCAGCTTCTCATGCGTCTTACGCTCTTTCATAAGCTCATTCAATGCCACTCTTTTAACCTCCAGCATATCCTCCGCTTTCTTTACATTCATAAGCTGTGTGCGGATAGCCGATTTGAGTGAATTTACGTTTTTTTTGCAAATATTAATTTCAGATATATTTAAGCTGCCTGAAAGCTGTTCCTTAAGAGCAGCTTCATAGACTGCACGCTTTTTAAACAGTTCTTCGAGCTTTTCTTTTTCAGTCAGATAAGCACGGTTTGCTTCCGAAAACTCGTTCTTTGCCTGTGTTTCAAGCTTTATTTTTATATCAAGTATATTTTGCATGCTGTATTTGAATTTTCCCATACTACTCGAACACCTTCTCTAAAAGCTCAAGCTCCTCTTCAAAGCTGAATTTCTCATCTGTTCCCTGACAAAGGAATGAGTTAACAGCACCGATTTTTTGAATGGCATAGTCGATATCTGGGTTTGAGCCGTTTTTGTATGCACCGATATTGATAAGATCCTCAGCCTCCGTGTATGTGGCTAGCACGTTTTTCAATCTGCCGGCAAGATTTTTGTGCTCCTTAGTTGCTATAGCGCTCATAACTCTCGAAATACTCTGCAGTACATCAATAGCCGGATAATGATTTTTATGTCCCAGCTTTCGTGATAACATAATATGACCATCCAGTATGCTTCGCGCTGTATCTGTAATCGGCTCATTAAAGTCATCACCGTCAACCAGAACGGTATACAGTCCCGTAATAGAACCTTTTGCAGACATTCCTGCCCGTTCCAGAAGTTTTGGCATTTCGCTGTATACACTCGGCGGATATCCTCTTGTTACCGGAGGTTCCCCGGAAGCCAGACCGATTTCCCTTTGTGCCATGGAAAAACGGGTCAGGTTATCCATCATAAGCAAAACATCTTTCCCCTGATCCCGGAAATATTCCGCAACCGCCGTCGCCGTCTTCGCCGCCTTATTACGAATCAAAGCCGGTTTATCCGAGGTTGCTACTACGACAACCGAGCGTTTCATACCTTCTTCGCCCAAATCCCGCTCAATAAATTCACGAACCTCACGTCCGCGCTCTCCAATCAGTGCAATCACATTAATATCTGCTTTCGTATTTCTCGCAAACATACCCATCAGCGTGCTTTTCCCGACACCACTACCGGCAAAAATACCAATTCTCTGTCCCTTTCCAACGGTAATCAAGCCGTCTACCGCTTTTACACCAAGCGGCAGAACATCCGCTATCATCTCTCTGGTAAGCGGGTCAGGTGGTGTCGCTTCTACTGAATACCGCGGACAATTTTCCGATAACTCAAGTTCTGTCATCGGTTCTCCTACACCATTTAATGTGCAGCCAAGAAGTTCCTCGCCAACTGCAACCTGCAAAGGTGCTCCGGTATTTTCCACCCAGCTTCCAAGTCCGACACCTTCGACATCATCATATGGCATCAAAAGAACCCTGTCATCACGAAAGCCAACTACTTCCGCTTTTACGGGTTCTGTTCGGTTGTTTGAACGAATCAAACACAAATCATTCAATTTTGCACTTGGCCCGATGGACTCAATCGTAAGACCAACCACTTTAGCAACTTTTCCTAACTGACTGGTGTAACTTTTGTCCATGAGCACATTGTATTTTTCAAAATTAATGAGTGGCATAGTTCTACCTTCTTTGCGCGAGTACATATTTACACAAGCATGCGTAGTGTACGAACCATATTATCAAGCTGCGTCCGAAAACCGCAGTCAATCATCTGATTATCTGTCTCTATAATACAATCTCCTTCGGAAAGGCTTTTTTCTTCCTGCACCTCTATTGTACCGGTAATTCCAGCCTTTTCCATCAAAGCATCCTTTTCCCCTTCCACATACAAAAGGTCATCCGATGCTACACGGATAATATAGTGTTTTGCCGGTTCCATATCCGCAATTCCACTGCGAATCAAATGTAAAATAACATCTTTTCTGTCTGTCAAAATCACACCGGATAATTTACGAATCAGATTGCATAAAACATCAACATAGCGTCCTTCGGTTTCCGCTAACATCTGCTGATATTCCTGCTCTTTTTTTAACTGCTGACCGGAAAGTTCATCTTTCTGCGCCTGAATCTCCTCCTGCGCCTGCAAAAGACCTTCCTCATACCCCCTGGTAATTCCTTCCTGTCTGCCTTCTTCCAAAATCTGATTTTTCCGATTATTTGCCTGTTCGACAATCTCATTTGCCTGTTGTTTTGCCTCGGCAATAGCTGCCGCTGCCTCTTCTTCGGCTTTCTGTATTTTCTCTTCAATTACCTCATCGTAATTGGTTACCGGAAGTCCTTCCTGAAAAGATTCATCACCGGTCTCCTCCTGTGCTCTCTCTTTTTCTTCTTTAGCAACCTCCTCAAAGGTCTTCATTACCACTTTCTTTTTTGCATCAAGCGGCTGAAACTTCTCTTCCTCCGATTCATAACAAATCACTTTTGCTTCTTTCCCCTGCATATTCACATAGGGATATTTGATGAGATTAGACAATGATCTCGTCACCTCCACCACGGGAAATTACAATTTCAGCAGAATCCTCCAGTTTACGGATAATATTTACAATCTTCTGCTGAGCCTCTTCGACGTCTTTCAATCGAACCGGTCCCATGTATTCCATATCTTCTTTAATCATATCAACAAGTCTTGTGGACATGTTGTTAAAGATTACATTCTGTACCTCTTCGTTTGCATTCTTAAGTGCAACAGCAAGTTCGCTGTTCTCCACTTCTCTAAGCACACGCTGAATCGAGCGGTCGTCCAGCATAAGAATATCCTCGAACACAAACATCTTTTTTCGGATCTCGTCGGCAAGTTCCGGTTCCTCGATTTCCAAGTTTTCCATAATGTGTTTCTCGGTACCACGGTCTACTGTATTCAATACTTCGACCACCGAATCCACACCACCGACAATTGTGTAATCCTGACTGACAAGTGATGCCAGTTTCTGCTCTAATATATTTTCCACTTCTTTGATGACATCCGGTGAAGTACGATCCATCATCGCAATACGTTTTGCTACATCTGTCTGCTTATCCGGTGTAAGAGAACTGATAATGCCGGCCGCCTGCTATGGGGACAAATACGACAAAATCAATGCAATCGTCTGCGGATGCTCGTCCTGAATAAAGTTCAAAATCTGAGAAGCTTCTGTCTTGCGGATAAACTCGAACGGACGAACCTGTAACGACGCCGTCAGCTTGCCAAGAACTTCCTGTGCTTTGCTCTCACCAAGAGCTTTCTGCAACAAGTCTTTTGCATATCCAATACCACCCTCGGCAATGTACTGCTGGGCAAGACATACCTCATAGAACTCATTCAAAACCTGTTCTTTTTGAGCCGGTGTCACACTTCTGGTATTGGCAATTTCCAGTGTCAGCTCTTCAATTTCTTCTTCCTTTAAATGTTTAAATATCATTGCTGACTTCTCCGGGCCTAATGCAATCAGCAGGATTGCCGCCTTTTGAAGTCCGCTCATACGTTCTTCGCTCATGATTATCTAACCTTCCTAAAGTGCAGGTTTAACCCCAGTCCTCATTCAGCCAGTTTCGTAAAAGACTCGCTGCCGCCTCCGGATTTTCATCCACAAACCGTTCAATCAGTCTTCTTGTCTCAGACATCTGCTCGGTATTGATATTTTCAAGCTCGGTCTCAGGCTGGGACTGTAACAGATCCTCCACAGCAAGCTCTTCGGGCTGTTCTGCTGCCTTGTCTCCACGCATGCTTCGCAGTACTACAAAAACAAGAAGCGCCAGGATGCCAACGATAAGAACTATCGTCATAATATCCGTAGCAGAAATACCCAGGCCCTCAGAATCCACAAACATATTCTCGGAATATGCCATAATGGAAATGTTGTCCGTCGGGAATCCGGTGGCTTTGGATACCATATCATAAAAGCTCTGATCCACATCAATTGCAGTCTGGCCTTCATTTGCAAGCTTGTACTCTTCCCAGGTCACTCCGTCTAAAAGCCCCTGAGCCTTCACCTCATCCTCGCGTACCATCACAATCTTGGTAAACGCACAGGAGATGGACGAATTGGTATAATTAATGGTACCTGCCGGGATCTGCTTGTCTGTAATCCGCTCACTCGGTGTATATTTGCGCTCTTCCTCAGAGGTCGTGGAGGAGCTTTCGGAATTATCCTGATAAACGTATTCCTGATTACCGTTGGAATCGGTTCCCGGCACATCGGAATTGCCGTTCGTTGCCTCGGAGCTGTAGATCCGCTCAGAGGACAAATACCCTTGTGTCTGTCCGTCCGCTACATAAAATTCATGATCTGTCTGGCTACTTGTAGAAAAATCCAGATCCAGATTAACGGCTACCTCCACCTTGTCAAACTGGTTGGTTCCCATAACTACCTGGCGGACATTATTCTTGACCTTGTTCTCCCACTGTGCCTTGACACTGAGCTGGGAGCTTGCGGTTCCGGAAACGCTGTAGCTTTCCGAACCGGAATACAGGGTGTTTCCCTGCGTATCCATAATTACAATGCCTTCTTCGGTCTTATTTCCGATGGCAACCGCAATCGCCTTCGCAATACCTGCTGCCGTATCCTGTGTAATTTCCTCCTTGAGCTCCAAAACAACCCACGCCGAAGAATCCTCCTGCTTCGAAATCAGGGTTCCATCATTCTCCGGAATATTCAGTTCCACTACTGCAGACTTTACAAAAGAAAAGGTTCCCAGAAGATCCTGTGCCAGCCTTGTTTCCATATAAAGCTCGTAACGTTTCTGCTTATCGGACTCTGTTGTACTGAATCCGCCGCTTGTCACGTTATCGATGGTATATGAATTCGCCTGAATATTATTGGAGGCCAGCAGCAGATTTGCCTGTGAGAGCTGCTTCTTATTGATGGTAATCTGATAGGCATCGTCCGAAACCTGATAATCAAGCCCTTCACTTTCAAGAATATCTGCTATCTCGGACGCTTCTTTCGTTGTATCGCAGCTGCGCAGCAGCGTGTACTGCGGTCTTGTCAGGACAGTAACCAAAATAGCCAAGGCAAGAATCACTCCTGCCCCAGCTGATATAATGAACGTTTTTTGTTTGGTGGAAAAGCGATTCCACCATTCCAGAACTTTGTTAAAAAGCTCTTTTATCTTGTCAGCCATGATCTAACTCCTTAAATCTGAATCTGCATAATTTCCTTGTATGCTTCTAAAAACTTGTCGCGTACCGCTACCGTATAGCTTAATGCGGTCGATGCCTTACCCAGTGCAATACTAAGGTCATGCGTATTTTCAGATTCGCCTAGAGCCCATTTGATCTGCTCATTCTCCGCATCCGAAAGGTATGCATTCGTTGTTGACAGATTCTCGATTGCCTTATCAAGCATTCCTTCAAACTCTCCTGTAGAATGACTGGCATTCTGAATGGATGTACTCTCTGCTGCCTTGCGGATGGCATTAGAAGATATATTATAAAAACCGGATATATCTACCATGATGTTGTTATCTCCTGCATTTCATTTTATTTTATTTTATTTCCTTAATAGGATTCTGAATTAAGACTGTGCAATCTCGAGTCCCCTTGCAGCCATGGACTTACTTGCATTAAAGGCTGTTGCGTTCGCCTCGTAGGAACGGCTTGCATCAATAAGGTTCGTCATTTCGGTCACCACATTGACGTTCGGATAAGTCACATAACCGTTCTCGTCTGCATCGGGATGGGACGGATCATACACCATATTCATCTGCGTCCAGGTGTCCTCCTTCACAGAAGATACCTTAACCCCCTGATTCTTATAACGGTCGCTCGCAGTTCCAAAAATACTGCTGAAGGTTCCCTGCTTCGGTCCCTTCTCCTCAAAAGTTACTACCTTACGGCGGTAAGGTGTTCCATCCTCGGTACGGGTGGTATTCATATTCGCCACGTTCTCGGAGATGATATCCATGCGGTAACGCTGCGCTGTCATTCCGGACGCATTTACATTAAAGGAAGTAAAGATGCTCATCTATGTATTCCTCCTATTTCATAACCATTTTCAGATTGGCAAATTCCTGATTAATACTGTTGATCAGACCATTATATTTGATCTGGTTGGAGGCCAGCTCCACATTCTCCGTATCAATATCCACGTTGTTGCCATCAAGACGATATGAGAAGTTCGCCGCATCAGTATAAACACGTGCCTGCAGATCTCCGACATTTAAAGAAGATACCTTGTCATCCACCGATTCATACCGGCTGTTTCCAAGAGCCTGCCGGAGCTGGGCTTCAAAATTAATATCCTGTCTCTTATATCGTGGAGTATCTACATTGGCAATATTATTGGAGAGAATTTCATTTCTCTTCCAGGATGCATCTGCCGTCTTTCCCATTACATTAATATAATCAAAAACATTTGAATTAATCATCAGGTATTTCCTCCCTTGTTACATTATAGAAATAATCAGCCAAAAACACAAGATTTTTTTAAATTCCATGGCTAGTACCTATGTCCCAATTGTTACTGTTCACTCGTACCTCGTTCCACCATCAA
>ERZ779890.2066-NODE-2066-length-19610-cov-5.082281_pt1 | contig 19610 bp, 14 predicted proteins | sample MGYA00511553_ERZ779890 | MGnify/ENA primary metagenome ERZ779890 (study PRJEB29588, sample SAMEA2152064) | human gut metagenome | biome: human gut; feature: human-associated habitat; material: faeces | place: Denmark | collected 2008/2010 ... | reverse complement strand
CCCCGGCGGCCATTTCTTGAACTGCATGAAAGGCAAGTGTATTCACGGTTCCACGGCGAAGTCAGTCATCGGCATGATGGAGGCTGACTTCTGGAAGTGGAAGGGTACCTACAAGTACATTGACACTATGATCTGCTGCTCTGAGTTCATGAAGAGTAAGATGGACAGCAATCCTCTGTTTGCAACAAAGACCGTGGCAATGCACAACTTCATCGATAAGGTGGAGTGGAAAGAAACCGTAAAGAAGGACTACGTCCTTTACTTCGGCCGCTTCTCTGAGGAGAAGGGCATCGGCACACTCATCAAGGTCTGTAAGGAACTGCCGGATGTTCAGTTCATCTTCGCCGGCACTGGCCAGCTGGAAGAGACGGTAAATGGTATTAAGAACATCAAGAACGTTGGTTTCCAGAAAGGCGAAGCACTGGAAAAGCTTATCCGTGAGGCACGGTTCTCCATTTACCCGTCTGAGTGGTACGAGAACTGCCCGTTCTCCGTTATGGAATCCCAGATGTATGGTACACCGGTGCTGGGAGCAGACATTGGTGGTATCCCGGAGCTGATTCAGATCGGCAAGACCGGCGAGTTGTTCGAGAGCGGTAACGGGAAAGATTTGAAGAGAAAGATCGAGAAGCTCTGGGGTGATAAGAAGCTGTGTGCGGAGTACAGTGCGAACTGTAAGAACATCAGCTTCGATACCATTGATGAGTATTACGAGAAAATTATGAAGGTTTATAGGTAGGAGAAAAAAAGTGAAAGGCACTATTTGTTGTGAGGAAAAGTGTACGGCGTGTATGGCCTGTGCAAACGCATGTCCTAAAAACGCTATTGATATTGGCGTAAATAAATATGGATATGAAAAAGTAGTCATTAACGATGACAAATGTGTCGATTGTGGCTTATGTACCAAAGTGTGTGCTAGGAGGATGCAAATAGAACGGCACAGTCCCATCAAATGCTATGCAGGGCAATCAAGGGATGCTGAAAAACTGAAACGTTCAGCTTCAGGAGCAGCATTTCAAATGTTGGCTGAAATTGTTCTTGAAACAGGTGGAGTTTGCTATGGCTGCGCCGGAGAAATGATAAATGGTGAGTATAGAGCAAATCATATTCGGGTGACAAATGTAGATGAACTTCAATCTATCCTGAATTCAAAATATATTCTTAGCCATATAGGAACAACATATCAGCAAATCAAAAAGGATTTAGAAAATGGCAAACTGGTTCTCTTTGGTGGGACTCCCTGCCAAGCATTAGGACTGAAGTCTTTTTTGAACCACGAATATGAAAATCTGATTATTGCAGATGTAATATGCCACGGAGTAACATCAAAAACAATATTCAATGACTATTTAAGAGAAGTTGAAAAAGAACAGAATATTATAATAACAGATTATATATTCCGAGATAAAAAAGCTGGATGGGGAAGCAATTTCTGTTATTCCTACTATGACAATGGCGATAAGAATAAAATCAAAATCAAGCGTTTCCCAAAAGAAGGAGCCTCACATGAAATACACTATTTGAGAGGAGATATTTCGCGTGAGAATTGCTTCAGCTGTGAAATGTCAAATACTAACAGAGTGAGCGATTTTACATTCGGCGATTACTGGGCTATAGAAATAGAACATCCGGAATTCATAGTAAGAAATGACCCAGCACTTTCAATCCGAAAAGGCATTAACTGCATGATGGTTAATACTGAGAAGGGAATGCAGTATTTGTCTAAATTGCAGGAAAAGATGGTTATGTATGAAGTAGATCTGGCTTCTATAACACGACATAACTCGAATCTTTTAAAGCCATCAAAACGTGGTAAAGCGCGTGATGCTGTATTAGAAAACTACTATATGGAGGGATACAAAAAAATAGAAGAAAACTATAACGATACAGTTGGAAAGAAAAGAACGGTCTATGCGGCGAAAAATATGATTAAGACGCATATTCCAGATAAGCTGAGAGTTCAGATTTATCGAATGAAATTTTTAAGAAAACTGTTATCGGGAGAGTGATCAAAATGAAAATATCAATTAATTCCACATATAGTTATATTCGGACAAATATCAATTACGGATCAACACTACAGTGTTATGCATTACAGAAGTATTTGAAAAAAAGGGGGCATGATCCAGAACATTTAAGGGACTATCGTGCCAATCCGGTTTTGATTCTGAAAAGGCTGAAAAACATTAAATATTTTAAGCCTTTCTGTGCCAAGGCAGTTGCACAGTTTGAAATGGGACGATTTATTAAGGAAAATATTGCTGTATCCACGAAGGGTTATATTTCGGAAAAGGCAATGTATAAAAATTGTCCGAAGGCAGACTGCTTTATTGCGGGGAGTGATCAAATCTGGCGAAATCCAACGGGAAGTAGATTTTTAAATTATGCTCCAGATGAAGCAATCAAACTTTCATACGCTGCAAGTTTTGGAAGAACATCTTTACCAAAGGAAATAGCTGAAAAAATCAAGCCGTGGCTGAGTAGATTCGATGGTATTAGCGTGCGAGAAAAGACCGCAGTTAATATGGTCGAGTCAATCGTGGATAAAGAGGTAGTTCAAGTTCTTGATCCAACGCTCTTGCTGGATATGGGTGAATATCCATATGCAAACATTGAAGAAAAAAATTATTGCTATTGTTATTTCTTAAATCTTGGAGATAAAAAGAATGTTTCGTTTGATGAAATAAAGAGATATGCAGCGGATGAAAATATGAAGTTAATAGTAACTTCTCCGTCTAATTACACATTGTTTTTGAATGAAAATCCGATTTTTCCAACTGTTGAGAAATGGCTTGGCCTTTATAAAAATGCTAACTGTATCTTTACAAATACATATCATGGAATGCTGTTTTGCATCATTTTTAAAAAGCAATTTTTGTTCTTTGTGCAGAAGGGATCGGGTGCTGCTGAAAATGATCGATTCTATTCATTGATGTCGATGTTGCACTTGGAAGATCGGATGGTCACATCGGGGGATGCCGCGTGTATTTCTGAAAAGATGAAGAGACCCATTGACTACGAAAAAGTATATAGTGTAATTCGATCGGAACGGTTACGGACGGATGTTTTTTTTGAAAAATATGGAATGTAGTATAAAAAACTGTGAGAATCAAAGACGCATATGAGTGAATCGTTGAAATGAGAACATGTGATATTACTGGTAATGCTTGGATACATGTCGTTTAAAACGAAAAAGATGAATTAGGAGGATTTGTGTTTGAACGGTTGATACCATCTTTCACAAACCTCGTTTTCCTTTTTATGCGGAGTATACATATTTACAGTTGTTATGGTTATCTACACTGTCTGATTCTATTACTAACATGTGCTGAGAGGTCCTTAAATAAAATCTGAACATTCATAAAAGAGAGAGTAAATAATAGGAGAGTTAATTATGTCTGAAGAAAAGAAGTTAAATGGTACGGTCATCGTCACTTATCGTTGCAATGCTCGTTGCTCTATGTGCAACCGTTATAAGGCACCTTCTAAACCGGAAGAGGAAATCAGCATCGAGACCATTAAGAAGCTACCGAAGATGTACTTCACAAACATCACCGGCGGCGAGCCGTTCATCCGTACTGACCTGAAAGATATCGTGCGTGAACTGTACAAGAAGTCTGACCGTATCGTTATTTCCACGAACGGTTTCTTCACAGATCGTATCGTTGATTTGTGTAAGGAGTTCCCGCAGATCGGTATTCGTATCTCTATCGAGGGTCTGGAGCAGACCAATAATGAGATTCGTGGCCTGCAGAACGGCTACCAGCGTGGTTACGGCACACTGAAGAAGCTGCGTGAAATGGGCATGAAGGATGTCGGTTTTGGTATGACTGTTCAGGACAAGAATGCTCCTGACCTGGTTCCTCTGTACAAGATTTCCGATGAGATGGGCATGGAGTTTGCTACGGCTTCTCTGCATAACAGCTTCTACTTTGTTGAAGCAAAGAACATCATCCACGACCGTCCGATGGTCGCAAAGAACTTTGAAAATCTGGTCAACGAACTGCTCCGCAGCAATAGCCCGAAGAAGTGGTTCCGTGCATACTTTAATCACGGTCTGATCAACTACATCTACGGCCAGAAGCGTCTGCTGCCTTGCGATATGAGTTTCGATACCTTCTTCATCGATCCGTATGGCGATGTTATGCCTTGCAATGGCACCAAGGACAAAGAGGTCATGGGCAACCTGAACAACCAGACTTGGGACGAGCTGTGGAACAGCCCGGAAGCAGAGAAGGTTCGTGCAAAGGTTCGCTGCTGCGACCGTGATTGCTGGATGATTGGTAGTGTAAGTCCTGCTATGCACAAGTACATTTGGAAGCCTGCTACCTGGGTTCTGGTTCATAAGTTCAAAGCTCTGTTCACCAAACATCCGTACAGCATGTATGAACTGAAGATTTGCCGTGACTATCGTGATGGCAAAGTCACCAAAGAGGAACTCGATAAGTGCAGCACCTGCGACATGAACTGTGTGATCAATAACGGTCTGAGTGAAGCAAGTAAAGAGCAGCTGAAACATAAGACCGGCGAGGAAATTGTGGATGCCGATATCGCACAGCAGATGGAAAAGTAAAAGGAGAGAGAGATGAAACGAGCACTAATAGTAGCGGCAACAGGTGGATTTCTAAACGGATTTTTGATTCCGGATATGAAGCTGTTGCAAGAAATGGGATATGAAGTACATTGTGCAGCAAACGGAAATTCAGTTTCTACTTTTGTACCTGAAGAGCGATTTGCATCTATTGGAGTTACGTTTCATCAGATTGATTTTTCATCAACATCTCCAGTAAGCAAAGAAAGTCTTACAGCATATAAACAGTATAAAGAATTACTGAATAGATATCATTTTGATTTTGTTCATGTCCACACGCCTATTCCGGGAGCAATTGTTAGAATTGCTACAAGACGCAAGAGAAAAGAAGGATGTGTAGTAGTTTATACTACGCATGGATTAACTTTTCCGAAGGGGTCTTCATTAAAGACAAAAATCGTCTATGGTGGTGTAGAGTGGTTTTGTTCATGGATGACGGATGGAATTATAACAATTAATAAAGAAGATTATACTCAAATGAAAAAGATGGCATGTAAAAATGTCTATCATATCAATGGCGTTGGAGTAGATACGTCAAGATACCATGAATGTCAAATAGACAGAGATAGGTATCGAGAGTCACTGGGGCTTTCAGAAAGTGATATTGCAATTCTGGAAGTTGGGGAATTGTCTACTCGAAAAAACCATAAAGTTATCATTGAAGCCTTGTCAAAAATTAATGACAAACACTATGTATTTTTGATTTGTGGGAAGGCTATGAGTAATTCGGGAACATATGATTTTCTGAAAAAATATGCAGAAGAAAAAAATGTGAGAGTAATCTTCTTGGGATTCAGAAAAGATATTCCAGAAATAAATAGATGTGCAGACATCGCAGTTCTTCCGTCATTACGTGAAGGTCTTGGATTAGCTGGAATTGAGGCTTTGGCATCTGGAGTGCCTGTGGTTGGGAGCAACGTACAGGGAATTAAAGACTACGTTATAGATGGCAAAACTGGATACCTGTGCTCTCCTAGGGATGCGGATGCCTTTGCAGATAAAATCCAGTTACTTAGTGATAAAGATGCAAGGTTTTCGATGCGGAAGGCTTGTGTAGAAAAAGCAGAAGAATTTAGACTGGATATTTCTCATCAGCAGATGAAAAACATCTATAAGAATTTGCTGCGTGAACAGGAGAGAATTAAATGATAGGTGTGTGTATTAAGTATTTTCATGAGAATTATGGTGGAATGCTACAAGCATTCGCAACAGTTAAAATGCTTGAATCTCGTGGAATTGATTATGAATTAATAAGATATAAGAAGAAACTTACAATAACGGAAAAGATAAGATCTGTTCCACGGTTATTGAATGGAGTACTTCTGAATGATAAATATGAAGCTTTTTTGAAAAAGCAGGGAATGAAAAAACATCCGGAATTTGCAAAGAATGATGCAGTTCGGATGAAGGCTTTTGAACAATTTAAGAATAAAGCTTTTACAAAATTATCTCCGGAGTTTTGTGGATATAAAGGTCTGTGTGAAGGGGCAAAACGATATGATGCAGTTGTAACCGGAAGTGATCAGCTTTGGTCACCAGCGGGATTGCCTACAAATTTTTATAATTTGATGTTTGTTCCTAATCATATTAGGAAAATCTCGTATGCTTCAAGTTTTGGTGTTGGTCAAATTCCATGGTATCAGAAAAAAAGAACAGCAGATTTTCTAAAACGGTTAGACTATATCAGCATGAGAGAAAACCGTGGAAGCGAAATAGTAAAAGAACTAACAGGATTGGATGCCCCGGTGATTTTGGACCCTGTTTTTAACTTTGATAAAGAGCAGTGGGAGAAGCTGATTCCTATAAAAAAAGAGATGGATGAACCATACATTTTTGCGTATTTTTTGGGTGCGAATCCAGAATACAGAAAACAGGTTCGGAAATTAGCGGAATCAACAGGCCTTAAAATAGTGGCTTTGCGTCATATGGATCAGTATGTTGATGATGATGAGAGCTTTGGTGATTATGCGCCGTATGATGTTGCACCGGATCGCTTTCTGAATTTGTTACGTGGTGCAGAGTACGTCTGTACGGATTCCTTTCACGGAACGTGTTTCTCTATCATCAATGAAAAGAAATTTATGATTTTTAATCGTTATGCAAACACAAGTGCAACATCGAAAAACTCCAGAATAGATTCTCTCTGTCAAAATCTTGGTGTTAGTGATAGAAGATTTTCAGGAGATATTTCAACTATTCAGAAAATTATTGATTACGAAGAAGTTTATTGTAAATTGGCGAAATTGAAACAAAAAACAGATCAGTATATTAATGCAGCATTCATGGGCTGAGTATAATTGAATAAATGCTGCCATAAAACAGAGGAAAATTGCGGGAGGATAAATCGTGAACCAAGCAAAACATATTTTAGTTACAGCTCCTTTGGGGGTTGGTGGCATTACATCAATGATGATCAATATTCAAAAAAATATAGATAGAGAGAAAATTAATTTTGATTATCTTGTTTTACATGATCGACATGAGGATTTGGAAGATGTCGTTATCAAAATGGGGTCTCAAAAATTAATTGCATCTGCGGATGAGATAAGCAATAAATGGCATAGAGGTCTTGTTCGATGGTATAGATTATACCGGGTTTTTAAAGACAATGACATAAAGGTATTACATTTAAATGGTGGTCCCGCTTCGGATATGACAACGGTCTTTATTGCAAAATTGGCGGGAGTAAAGCACGTTACATTTCATAGTCATAATGCAGGAAACGCTGTATATCGAAATAAAATCTCAGTGGCGATGTCAAAAATATTCAAACTATTTATGCCCGTTTTTGTTGATGAATTTTGGGCGTGTTCATCGTTGGCAGCACAGTTTTCATTCCCGAAGAGTATTGTAAAAAATCAGAAGTATAAGTTTATTCCTAATGGTATAGCACTGGAAAAATTCTCTTATAATGTATCTCTCAGGAAAGAAATGAGAAAGAAATTAGGTGTGGAAGACAAATTTGTAATTGGACATGCCGGGAGATTTAATATACAGAAGAATCATGAGTATTTAATAGAAATGTTTTCTGCACTTCATAGTAAATGCCCGGATACAGTTCTATTGCTCTTTGGAGATGGCGAATTGTATAAGAAAGATCTTCAAGGAACCTACTGGGATATGAATGCTTGGATGAAGAATTTAACGAAAGAAGGTTCTGTTGAATTCGGCAACGGAAAGAAACCTGAGCAGTTGATTCGACAAATTTTTGAAATGACAACGAAACCGGGAGATTGGGTTTTGGATTCTTTCTTGGGTTCCGGAACAACAGCTGCTGTAGCCACAAAGATGGCAAGAAAATGGGTTGGGATTGAACTTGGGAATCATGCGTACACCCACTGTAAGGTTCGGCTTGATCGGGTTGTAAATGGTGAAGATGCTGGAGGTATTACAAAAGCAGTAAACTGGGAAGGTGGAAGTGGCTATCACTTCTATGAACTTGCGCCAAGCCTGCTAATTAAGAACGAGCGCTTGCCGATTTACCAGATTAACCCGGAGTACACCTTTGATATGTTATGTGAAGCTATTTGTAAGATCGAAGGTTTCAAATACAAACCAGATGGTGTGTATCACGGACATTCGTCTGAAAGCCGGTTCATCCATATTACGAAAGAATTTGTGAACGGTGAGTATATTCGCTCTATTGCAACGACCCTCGGTGAGAATCAGTCGCTGTTGATATATAGTACGAAGGTGCAGTCTGATTTGAGATTGCCGGATAACATTGAAGTAAGGCGTATTCCGAAAGATTTACTGGACAAGTGTACATTTGAAAGTGAGGTGCGATAAATGGCTGATATTGTAACAAAAATTGGATATGCCATGAGTCTGCGCAACCCCCAGCAGGAAGCACTTTCCTATCTGGATGCAATCAGTACTCACTGCGATTATAAGAAGGACAGCAAGACAGCGATTGAAGCTGTAGCAACGGAATATTGTGAGAAGCATCGGAAAATACAGGTTGATGATAAATTTGATTTCCCATCTTTCTGCTATGCCATGGCAACGGGTATTGGAAAGACTCGTCTGATGGGTGCTTGCATGTATTACCTCTATAAGACCAAGGGGTATCGTCATTTCTTTATTTTGGCACCTGGAAATACGATCTATGAAAAACTGAGGAAAGAGTCGAACCCCAATCACCCTAAGTACATTTTCAAGGGATTAGAGGCAGAAATGGGGCGACCCAAGGTTTATGACGGCGAGAATTATGATTCATATCCAGTTAGATATGAGCAGATGAGTCTTAAGTTTGAAAAAGGCTCTGAGATTGAGCTGTTCATCTTCAATATTGGAAAGATATTTAATAGTAAAACGGACTCACAGTTTAATTTCCATAAATTTAAGGAAACCCTTGGGATGTCCTTTGCTGAGGTACTGTCCAGTTTTGATGACTTGGTAATTTGCATGGATGAAGCGCACCGTTACTATGCGCCCGCTTCCATGAAGGCAATAAACTTTCTGAAGCCGGTGCTTGGCTTGGAATTTACTGCAACACCAAAATCGACCAATAATGTAATCTACGCTTATGATCTTGCCAGAGGAGCCGTAGAGGGTTATCTGAAAACGCCTGTTGTGATGGGAAGATCCAACATGGCGGGTTATAGTTCCGAGGACATCGAGGAGATGAAAATCCGTGATGGTTTGACGCTTCATGAACATCGTAAAGGTGTCATTCGACAGTTCTGCGGTGATAATGCACTACCGTATGTAAAACCCATCGTTTTGATTGCTTGCCGTGACACAAACCATGCTAAAGAAGTTAGGGCATTGATTGATAGTGATAGCTTCTTGGGCGGTAAATATAAAGGGAAAGTTATTGAGATTCATTCCAATATGAAGGGTGATGAATCAGAGGAAAATATTCGACTGCTGCTTTCGATTGAAAACGCACAAAATCCTGTTGAGATTGTCCTGCATGTCTATAAGTTGAAAGAAGGCTGGGATGTTAACAACCTTTTTACCATTATTCCTTTAAATGCAGCAAAGAGTGACATCTTAGCGATGCAAACTATCGGAAGAGGACTTCGTCTGCCATTTGGGCGTGCTACGGGTAATGAGGATATAGATACCCTTGACATTGTTGCTCATGATCATTACCGAGAGTTGGTTGATGAAATTAAAAACAGTGACATTTTTAAATATCGTGACTTGGATAAAACAGTGGTCGAGCCTTCGGATACCGTAGATATTAACAGTCCTGTTGATGATGGTCAGCTGAGTATTTTCGATTTTGCTGTAACCGATGCAGGTGTAAAATCCTTCGCAGAAATCAACATCAACACTCAAACACAGAAGGAACTGTATGCGGCTTATCTGAAGGCATTTGGAGCTACAAAGAAGAAAGAATCAGATTCTTACGGAAATGAACAGATGACATTGGATCAGCTTTTCGATGTGGAGACTGGTGAACCTGATAAAAAGAATGACGAAACATCGGAGACACTGGAAACAGCCTCAACTATCAGCAAAGGAAAGAAGCCCCTTTCAAAGGATGAGTTTGTTCAGAAAATTAAAGAGTACTCTGGTAAAGCAATCTCTGTTCCGAAAATCTTGGTTCAGACGACATCTGAAGTGAAATTCAAGCGGTTTGTAGTCAAGAGAACAATACCGGATTTTGAGGTTGCTATGGCAAAAATCGAAAGATTTGATGCTATAAATCAGCAACTTCTGACTGCTGTTGACGCGCAGATTCTGGAAGTTGATGATGCTCTGAATACACTGGCTTGTATGCTTCTTGACTCTATTAGCGAACTGTCCTATGAAGATGCGGATTTTATCATTGATGTGGTAGAGCAGTATCTTGCTCAAATTGAAGGCGATGAAGAGGATAAACGGAAAATCGTTCGTCGTTATGCCTCTTTGATTGTATCGGATATTAGAAAACAGATTTTTGAACACACAGAACGTAAGACGGAGGACATCCATATTGTTCAGAAGGACTTGATTCTGTTCCGCAAGTTTGTCAAGAATGTTAAAAAGGATGGTCGTGTTCGTTTTGACAAGCCGTTTACCGATAAGTCGAACATCAAGAAATATTTGTTCACAGGGTACAAAAAAGCCTACTACACAGAAAATGCTTTTGACAGTGATACTGAACGCTTGTTTTCTATCATTCTTGAAGAAGATCCAGATGTAATCCGCTGGATTAAACCGCCGTTGAATCAGTTGGGACTTTTCTGGCAAGCTGGTCAACAGTACAATCCTGACTTCTTAGTAGAAACAACGAGCGGTAAATTTATGGTAGAGGTAAAGGCTTCTAACGAAGTGACGGCAGATGATGTGGTTGCGAAAGCTCGCGAAGGAATCAAATGGTGCCACTTTGCGTCTACGGCTGATCCGGACCACAAAGTGTGGGAGTATCGTTTGATTTCTGATGACAACATTAAACTTGGTAACACCTGCAAGTACACTTTGGGTACAGCTCATAGGGTCGAGGAGGGATAAAAAATGCCTGATAGATTTAAGTATTCAGAAGTGCGGCAAAAGATTATCAATGCACTCAGAACTGATTTGCTGGGGCCGCAATCCGAGAATGAAATATTGGACGAAAACCCCAAAAGCTCATATATCATCGGAATGCTTGCTTCTCAGACCGAAGAAAAAGAAGCTTCCACTGCTGGAGAGCAAGAGGCGGATTCTGATATCGCTTATGGGGATTCTGAGGATTATACCGCCGGCGAGGATGATGATAATGAACCCATAATGACCACCAGCTTCAAGTTGCCAACTTCAATCGGCATAAGCTTCTATATTGCTTCCTCTACGAAAACAATCAATATTGATGTAAAATGGGGCGACTATGTTCGTTCGGTTGAGAAGAGAGTTGGAAAAGATGGCAAAGAGTATAACCATGCCAGTTATACCCGACAGCCAATGTCATCCACAATCGTTGTCGATTTCGATTCGTTTGAAAAAAATACCGAATTACGCCTTCAGGAAGATTCAAATGTCATCGTCCATATTTCCAGAATTCCTTTGAAAACGGGATATTCCTTGGTAACAGCTTATGTTATGAATAGACGGAAAAACTCCGAAAACGAAGTTGAATCAATGATGTTCCAAGTTGAACTTAAGGCATACTCGGAAAATGAAGATAGAGTATTCTTTGCAGAGAATATTTGCCGTGATGTACTTGCAGAAGATGAGTTCTATTTTGAACAGCGTCCCATTTTGGGCCGTGGCAGGAATTGTGCTGCGACATGGGATGATGCGGTAGAAGGCAGAACCTTTTGGGTAAAATCGGATTTTATCCCAGAATATGAGTTTCCTGGCGTAAGTGCTGCTTTGAAGGGGTTTGATAAGTTCTTTTTCTCAATGCGGTTCATGTCCAATACCAAAAACAAGGCGGGTATCTTTGAGCGATTAAATGTCTTGGCTGATTCTTATGGAAAATGGATTCATGAAAAACTAATTTCGGATGATAAAATGTCCAATGCTGATTTTAAAGAAAAAATTGGCGATAAGGTAATTTCCCATTGTAGCGAAGCGTTGAATAGAATCCGTGAAGGCATCGAATTGATTGCAAATGATGAAGTCGCTTTTGATGCATTTTGCTTTATGAACTGCTCCATGTTACTTCAGCGAAATATCATGAGCTATTCTAAAAAGCATGGCGCTGGCATAGAGTGCAACTTTAGAGATTTTGTAGACCCAAGAAAGCCTGATACAGATTTTGGCTGGAGACCATTCCAGATTGCTTTCATACTGATGAATTTGAGTGGAATTGTTAATCCAGAGCATAAGGACCGGGATGTAGTCGATTTGCTGTATTTCCCGACTGGCGGCGGTAAAACTGAGGCATATTTGGGTTTGATGGCGTTTGTGATTGCTAATCGAAGATTGCGAGCTTCTGATGCATCTGAGTACAACGCTGATGGTGGAGTTACCGCAATGCTCCGTTATACGTTACGCCTTTTGACAACACAGCAGAGAGATCGAATAACGAAAATGGTTGTTGCTGCTGAACTTATTCGTCAAAAAACATATCCTAAGTATGGAAAGGAACCTATTAGTATTGGTTTCTGGGTAGGTGGAGGTGTCACACCTAACAAATTTGATGAATTAGTAGAAAAAGATGATAAGCCGGGCGAAGCAAGAAGAAAACGAAATCTGCTTTACAAGCAGCTGTTGACTTGCCCATTTTGCGGAAAACCTCTTACGGAAGATGAGTTTTATATTGATCCTGATAGAAAATCTGTTGCTATTTATTGTGCAGATAGAAATTGTATGTTTTATAAGTACAAACAGAATCGTATTCGGATTCCAGTGTATCTTGTTGATGAGGAAATTTATGCGAAATGTCCGACAATTATTTTGTCTACTGTTGATAAATTTGCCCGCCTTCCTTGGGATGTTAAGACAAATGCGTTGTTTGGAAGAGTTGATAGGGTTTGCAGCCGTGATGGGTATGTTGCCATTGGTGAAGAACATAAACGACACAACAGGACGCAAGAGCTTCCAACTTCAACATTAACTCCGATTCGACCGTTTCTTCCACCTGAGCTAATCATTCAAGATGAGCTTCATTTGATCACGGGGCCTCTTGGAACGGTTTATGGTGCATACGAAACCATTATTGAGGATATGTGTTGTCTTGAGAAAAATGGAAAGAAAATACATCCGAAATATGTAGTTTCTACGGCAACTATAAAGAATGCGGGAGAACAGATTAAATGCCTGTATGCAAGGGAAAACTATGCCCAATTTCTCCCTAGTGGATTCGACACTAGAGATGCCTATTTTATTCGTGAGATTCCTCTTGTATCTAAAGACTTAGAAGACTTGACGGAGGATGATATTACAGAACTACTGGAGAAGGGTGAGAAGCCTTTCAGACAGTATGCGGGTATCTGCGCAAGTGGACAATCTGTTAAGACTACTTTAATCAGGCTATATTCGGTTCTTTTACAAGAGGCTTTTATTTTGTCGGAAGATCCTAAGTACCAGGATTATGTTGATCCTTATTATACCCTGGTTGGATACTTTAACTCAATTCGCGAGCTTGGTGGTGCGGTACGTTTGCTGGACGACGATATTAACAGCAGACTTAAAGTATTAAGAAAAAAATATAAGAATGCAAGGCAGAGATTTTTAGGATTTGACGGTAAGAAAGAAATTACTTCTAGAATTCCATCGTATCAAATTGCTGAAATATTGGAAAAGCTGGCGGAACCATTTGATCCATCCAAAGAAAGACAGAGTTGCTATGACGTGGTTATTGCTACAAATATGATTGCAGTAGGTATGGACGTAGCTAGATTGGGATTAATGGCTGTTGTAGGTCAGCCAAAGCAGAACTCGGAATATATTCAGGCAACAAGCCGAGTGGGAAGAAAATATCCTGGAATTATTTTTACAGTGTATAACCCATATAGGCCAAGGGATTTGTCTAACTATGAAAATTTTGTTGGATTTCATTCTCAAATGTATCGATACGTCGAAGGTACAACAGCTACGCCGTTTGCTGCAAGAGCTAGGGATAGGGTTCTTCATGCTTTAGTAGTAGCGATGTTAAGACTTCAAACGGAAACAATGGCTGGAAACAAAGGAGCTTCTAATATTCTGTCAATATCTGATGAAGATTTTGTAAAGTATCTTCCTGTTTTTTCTAAAGCAGACTATTGATTGTATTTATATTAAGTTTTCAACAACAATGTAACCATTGAAATTACATCTGTTTTTTGATATGATTACTGTCAAAGAGAGGTGTTTATAATGCAGATTTCAAGCAGATTTACAATGGCAATCCATATGTTTGCCTGTATAGATACATTTTCGGATCAGAAGATGACTAGTGATTTTATGGCAGCAAGCATTGGAACTAATCCGGTGATTGTTCGTAAAATATTGCAACAATTAAAGGCTGCTGGTCTTATTGAAGTTGCAAGAGGGACAGGCGGTGTGACAATTACCAGACCATTGGAGCAGATTACATTCCTTGATGTGTATAAAGCAGTGGAATGTGCACCGGATGAAGAATTGTTTCATTTTCATGAGAATCCCAATCAGAAATGTCCGGTAGGAAAGAATATTCATAATGTTCTTGATAAGAGGCTGTTAGAGGTACAGAGGGCAATGGAGGAAAAACTTTCAGAAATGACACTTGCTGATGTGAAAAAAGATATTGCAGTGTATACAGAGAAAGAGTAGCATACTGAAGGCTTCGGATGCGTGATTATATCATCACAATTTCCGAAGCCTTTTCATTTGTTATAATCAATGTAAAACCTTTAAAGGAAGTTGTAACAAAAAAAGTTACAAAAAGTTCGATGTAACTATTGACATTACAACAAGCGAATGCTATAGTACAACCATAAGATGTAACAAGTAATGTTACAACAAATCAAAGAGATAATAGTATGAAAAATAAGATTTTTCATACGCAAGATTTGTGTTTACGCACAAACTTGAGATGCGCAAAAGACAGCGCAAGAAAGGAGATTAAAATGCAGAAAGTAGTAGAATTTTTACAGAAAAACCCGGTTCAGTATTTAGCAACAGTCGGAAGAGATGGAAAGGCAAAATGCCGTCCATTCATGTTCTGCTTTGAGCAGGATGGAAAGCTTTGGTTCTGTACTAACAACACAAAGGATGTTTACAAGGATATGTTAGCAAATCCTGAGGTAGAAGTTTCTGTTTCTTCACCTGAATACGCATGGATTCGTCTTCATGGCAAAGCAGTATTTGAGGACAACAAGAGTGTAAAGGAAGGATGCATGAACAATCCTATCGTTAAGGGACAGTACCAGACAGCAGATAATCCTATTTTTGAGGTATTCTATCTTGAAAATCCTCATGGTGTAATCGCAGATTTCTCTGGAAATCCACCTTATGAATTTTAAAGACAGTCAACAGAAAAAATTATAGTCTTCGGGGCGAGGTGTAATTCCTGACCGGCAGTATAGTCTGCGAGCAAAAGCTGATATGGTGCAATTCCATAACCGACGGTAAAGTCCGGATGAGAGAAGATATGATAAAACAAGTCCCGCAGGAAATCCCGTCCTGCGGGCTGTTTTAAATTCAGCCATATCTCACAAAAAGGAGATTTATGAGTAACAATACAGCAATTTATTAAGACAAAATTGGACGTTGTGCTATTCAATGCTTTGCCGTTTAATATCTTAAAAGGCTTAGTGATTGGAGCAATTACCATAATGATATATAAAAAACTTACACCGATAATGAAAGGAGAGACTTTGAAATGACAAAAATGGATTATCTTAAACTTCTGGTGGATGAAATTCATTCAACAACAGTTGCAACGATAGGTTCAGATGGACATCCTCAGACAAGAATCATAGATATGATGTACTATGATGAAGAAGGTGTGTATTTCCTTACAGCAAAGGGAAAAGCATTTTATGACCAGTTAATGGAGCAGCAGTATGTGGCAATATCCGCAACAAAAGACAAAATTGCGGTGTCTCTGCGTGGAAAAATAAAGAACATCGGAAAAAAGAATCTTGATATTATGTTTGAAAAAAATCCATATATGAAGAAAATCTATCCGGGAGATACGAAAGACGTAATCGAAGTGTTTCAGTTATATGAGGCACAGGGAGAGTATTTTGATATAAGCAATCCGTCAAATATTGTGAGGGATACTATAACAATCGGAAAAGCAGAAGCTGTTCAGACAGGTTATTTTGTTGGAGAAGAATGTATTGGATGTAAGTTGTGTTATTCTGCATGTCCGCAAAAGTGTATTGATATATCTTTAGTTCCGGTTGTAATCAATCAGAATCATTGTCTGCATTGCGGAAGATGTGCAGAAATCTGTCCGAAGCAGTGTATTAAGAAAAGAGGTTAATTATGACTTTTAAGAAAATCAGAAGAGGGCATATTGACTGGAGAAATTTTTTATGCAGTACGCCGGCTAGGGATTATGTATTCCAGAAGGATGCATATGAAGACCAGATTGACAGGGCAGCAGAGAATATAAGAAATGCAGATTGTGTTATAATAGGGGCAGGAGCCGGGGCATCGACAGCAGCAGAAATCCAGTATGGTGGTAAGAGATTTACGGATAATTTTGGAGAATTCATAGAAAAATACGGTGTACACTATATGACAGACATGTATGCAGCCGGATTTTATCCATATCCGTCTGAGGAAGCAAAGTGGGGATACTGGTCAAAGCATGCATTGATGAACCGCTTTGATCCTCCGGCATTGCCGCTTTATACCAAGCTTTATGATATTGTGAAAAGTAAGGAGTATTTTGTACTGACTACCAATGTGGATCATCAGTTTTATAAAGCAGGATTTGATGAAAAAAGAATATTTGCAACACAGGGAGATTATGGAAAAATCCAGTGCCAGAAAGCTTGTCATTCAAAGACTTACGATGCAAAAGAACTGTTTCGTAAAATGGATGAAGCAAGAAAAGACTGCCTGATTCCATCAGAACTTGTACCAAAATGTCCGGTGTGTGGCGGTAATATGGCTATGAATCTGCGTTGTGATAATTATTTTGTGGAAGATGAAGCGTGGCATGAGGCAGCCGACAGATATGCGTGTTTTCTGGAACAGAATAAGGATAAAAAGGTTGTTCTTCTGGAACTTGGAGTTGGATTTAACACCCCGATTATTATACGTTTTCCTTTTGAAAAGATGGTACGGGAGAACCCGTCTTATAGTTTGATACGCCTGAATATGGATGAAGCGGTAGTTCCGGAAAGTTTCGGGGAACGTGCAATCGGTATTGGCGGTGATATGGCAAAGGCAATTGCTGATATAAGGGGGCTAGTGTGAAAAATAAGATTTTTCACACGCAAGAATGGAGGATTATTATGACACAGGATGAGCGAAGAGAATATCTGATTCAGTACCTTTTAAAAGAAGAAATACGGTTTGGCAGCCAGAACATTCCTACGGATAAGCAGGGGCAGGAAAATCTGCTTCGCTCACTTATGAATGTCAGACCGCCAAGACCAATTAGTAATGATTTTTTGAAAATACAGGATGAGTATCTTGCAGAAAGAAATATAGAGCGTGGAATCACAGATTCTGCTGCGCTTGCACCTGTCAGATCCGATTCGAGATTATATATCTGGCAGGGTGATATTACGACACTGAAATGTGATGCAATCGTAAATGCTTGCAACTCACAGATGCTTGGATGCTTTTCGCCGATGCATGCCTGTATTGATAATTTTATTCATACTTATGCAGGAATTGAGCTGCGTCTGAAAATGCATGAGATTATGACAAAGCAGGGACATGAAGAAGAGACCGGCAAAGCAAAGATAACATCGGGATACAATCTTCCGGCAAAATATATTCTTCATACGGTAGGACCTATTATACAGTGGGAAGTCACAAAAGAAGATGAAGCTCTGCTTGCAAGCTGCTACACAGAGTGCCTGAAGCTTGCTGCTGATACAGGTGCAGAATCCATTACATTCTGTTGCCTGTCTACGGGAGTATTCCGTTTTCCACAGCAGCGAGCTGCCGAGATTGCAACGAACACTGTAAAGCAGTATTTAGACAAAGATAGCAGAATCAAAAAGGTAATCTTTAATGTGTTTAAGGATGAAGATTTAAAAATATATAATGGATTGTTATAAGTGTCTGTTGAAATATCCTATATACTCATTATTTACCCAGACAAATATGTGCAGTAGTTTTTTGCTTATGTATTTATCGTAAAATGACTATTCTTGACTCTCTGTTGTTTGCAGTTGCATTGGCGGTAGCAGCGATTCCGGAGGCATTAGGCTCTATCGTTACGATTGTGCAGGCGTTTGGGACACAGAAAATGGCTAAGGAAAATGCCATTATCAAAGATTTGAAAGCTGTAGAAAGTCTTGGATGTGTATCTGTTATCTGCTCTGATAAGACAGGAACACTGACACAGAATAAAATGACAGTGCAGCAGATTTATATTGATGATAAAGTATATGAACCTAAAGAGCTGGACATTACTAATCAGACACATAGATATCTGCTGTATGTGCCGTACTTACCAATGATTCGAGTATAGTAGAAGGTAAAGAAATCGGAGATCCTACAGAATATGCCTTATTAGAAATGTTTAGAAATATTCAGGTAGAACCATGTGAATTTTTTGGAAGTGCAGGCATTAACGAGGATATATTAAGAAAGTCTATGGATAGAATGGAAGAAGTTCCTTTCGATTCTGACAGAAAACTGATGAGTACTAAGTATAGTCTTAATGGTGTTTCTACAATGGCATTTGCAGCGGGTGTCTGTCTCCTCGCATTGGTAATCTTTGTTCCATTTTTACATAGTGTGTTCAGTGTGGAAAATTTGTCTGCAACAGCGATTGCACAGACTATCGGACTGAGCTTTATACCGACAGTGATTATCCAACTGATAAAGGTATGCCGCAATAAAAAGGAAAAATAATATAATATTTTGAATCATATTTCTTTTGCATACATATTACATCGGATAAAAACGATGAGTAAAGAAGATTGCATAAAAGCTAAGTAACTTATTAATAAAATTATGTAATTTGGTTTTCATAGAAGTTCATCTCCTTTCTGATTATGTTTTTGTTATAGAATACAAAAAGGAAAAATACTTGCCAAAATAAAGGAATAAGTAGTCAAAAGTTGCTTAAAGATTTTTTGTTATATAAAAACTAAGAAAATATATATTTTAACAGAAATACATTAGATTATTTAGAAAAATAATCAGCAGCAAATATGAGAATAGCTATGTTGTGATAAAAGTAGAAAAAAGCTCTGTGTGCAATGCATATGAGATTTTTTCTACTTTTTTAATTGAAATGTAAAAATTTCAGATTACTTGTATATGTGAATTATTACAGTCGTATCATTTTGTGCATACTTTGTACAATTTATGAAATTGTTTTTTACATATATTTGTTATATCTTTGATATAACAAAATTGTGGGAAAAATAATTGATATTTTGAAAGGAGAAGTTTCACATGGAAGAAAAGAGATACCTGAAATGGTATAACAAGGTAGGTTATGGATCAGGAGATTTTGCAGGAAATGTTGTGTATGCATTTCTCTCATCATTTG
>ERZ779890.2057-NODE-2057-length-19643-cov-4.867929_pt1 | contig 19643 bp, 19 predicted proteins | sample MGYA00511553_ERZ779890 | MGnify/ENA primary metagenome ERZ779890 (study PRJEB29588, sample SAMEA2152064) | human gut metagenome | biome: human gut; feature: human-associated habitat; material: faeces | place: Denmark | collected 2008/2010 ... | reverse complement strand
AACCACGCACTTTTCGCATTAGTCTTTCTTATGTTTATATAATACTGGAGTAATAGTTTCTTTACCTCTTCATAGAAATCTTCTTCAAACTAATGGAATATCCGATTGTTCTATCTGAACATGTCCCATCCCATATTTATAGAGAAGTCTGTTTAAAGAAAAAGCATTTTTGTCGAAATGACATTTTGGGCCTAATCTGATTGAAACTAATGCCTCCTTTGGAACTTTTATTTCTGCATAGGGTATGATAGTTTCTTCACTTGTACGAAAATCATCTATAGAACCGCTCTTGATAATCCGCCACTCCTTTTCTGCATGAAAAGAAGAATCCTTGTACTTACAAGCGTCTTGCAAAAACCTCCCAAGTGGAAGTGTGTTTCCTGTTTGCCGCAATTCTTCTAGATTGACTTTTGATAATAGCATGTCTTTGAGCGCTTCAGGTGTAATATAGGCACATTCTTCCAATCGACTTTCCGCATCTAGGCTGAAATAGTTTGTATCAAATGATAAGGAAACGCCTTTTCCATCTTGAGCATAACATCTCCACATATTCAAATCATCATCCAGTTCTGAAAATGACAAGATAAATGGATAACCAGAGCAACATAGCATAATAGATATTGGTCTTTCAGGTATACCACAAGACACTAACGCTTTTGGTAGTAGACAACCTTCAGTAAGGTCATTCAAAAAAGATACATGTGTAGCTCGAAGGGTTATATTGTTATATTCGTTATCCTTATTGCCCAAACTTTTTATAATGGCTAAAACTGCTTCGATAGATGTATAGTGATAAAGGAAATTGGGTATTTTGTTCATAATACTTCTTGGGTTGAGTTATGATTCGACTACGTATTTTCGAAGATTAAACATAATCCAGGAAACCACTCGGTACATAGGCGGTGCAGATGGTGAGGAGGCCTTCGATGATGATGCCTACACGCTGCTGGCTTTGATAGCGGGCTACTATGCCGGTTACGCCTTTGAATTTACCTTCGGTTATGCGCACTAGCTGACCTTCCTTAAATCGTTCTATTACTTCTGGAGTAGCAACGACTTCGTCGTTCTCGGCGGCGCAGATGATTTTCAAACTGTTCATCTGATTGTCGGGCACAACAAGGGGGACGTTGACCATTTGATGGCCAACGCTGCTGTGGCGATAATAAAAACGAAGGAAAGGAAGGTTTACGTTGTCGTAAACAAAGACTTTCAGATCATCTTCTGTGCCCCGAGCAAAGAAGATGTTGGGAATACGTGACTCTTCAACGGTCGTTCGTTTGCCGTCAACCATCTTGACGGACTTCAACAAAGGCAAGTAGGCTTCAACTCCATGAGCCACCAGATAATCGTATGCTTTCTTCTCTCTACCATAGGTGGTACGCAGGGCATACCAATGCTTTTCTTCCTCTTTTGGTAGTGGCACACTATTGGTGGACACCCCTGTTTGTGAGTTCGTCGCCGCTGGTAGCTTCGGAACTTCGGGGAAGGCAGCCGGAGGTAAGTCCGGCGCTGCGAGCGGTTGGCGTTCCGCCTCGGGTGCTTTTACATCTGATGTGGCGCAATATGGTTCCATATCTTGATGGTATCTTATCAAAGACTTGACTTGATACATCGACACAAAAAAAGCGTGAGTCGTTCTGTTGTCCGTCCCACGTACCAAGGCTCTTGCATTGCCAAATCCAGTTGTACAGACAACGTTAGAGCCCACGCCGATATGAAAATCGCATCCGTAAAGAGACCTATACAGCATATTACATTGCACCCCAAAGGACACAACCTATGCTTACAAGGTCTCCACGGGATTGATATAATCACACCCGGGACATCTACCGTTGCTACGTTCAAGACTGGATTTTGAATTTGCAAGATTCGGTACGTCTTAAACACAGCGTCGAGTAAACGCCTTCAATATGTCAGAACTATCGTCCCACCCAAGCCCGCTTCGCACAGATATGTCTTTCGATTTTACCATGCTCCACACGGCGTGAGCTGTCTCATTATATCTTCTACAAGAACTCGTCTTGGGCTGATATTCAGTTGAGACATGATAGTCCGAGTGCAAATATAGGTATTTTTAATCAGAATAAAGAATAAATCTCAAAAAAATCTTATTGTTAACCACGGCTCTTTCATTTAAGATTTCGTTGCTCACTTAAAAATGTTGTTATTTTATAGCGAGTGTTTCCTTGGATTGTGATGGTGCTTTTTGCCTGTACGGTTCGTTATTCATGGGGCGATTCGATGATCGGAAGATATGCTTCCGATGATACGGATTTCTTTGATTTTCAGTAAAATAAGTACTTAAATAAATAGGTCGAATGGCAGATTTTTAGTGACTTTACAGTTGATAATCAAAAAGTTATGAATAAAATCAAGCCACTCGACCAAGACATTTCGATTGGAGCGAACACACACAATCATGCCGCAAAAGTAGTAAATAAATTCGGTTCACAAGACAGTGTTCTGTATAAACCCAAATCGGTCAATTAGGATTTCTCTGTGTCGTACGGCAAAGAGAAATCTTTTTAATTTTTCCTATATAGACAAGAATGATTGTCGTGTTTTTAATGATCTGGACAAATATAGGATGTGCTTGTCTTTTGTCCTCCCCAGATAGGCTGGTGTCGATATCAACTCGTATCGGATAGCCTTCAGAAACTTCTTTTTGTTGGAATTAATCAGTGCATGTCTGAACAGCGACATGAAGTTATATGCCATTACAATGAAATTTCCACATGCCTCTGTCGCCCAGAAGTTATTTGTGACAAAATCATCGATGGAGAAATCATTCTTCAGTTCCTTTATCCTGTTCTCAGAATCCGCCCTTCCGCGATATGAATCATATAATTTGGCTGGCAGTTCAAGGTCTGTTACAAAGCAACCGTATCGGTATTTTCCAAAATCTTCTCCATCCTCAAAAAGCTCCAGTTGTCTGATTTGCTTTCCTGCAGCTTTGGGGCGCTTGTCTATTTCTTGCCTGACCATCACAATGCGTCTTGACTTCTCCAACCGTTTGCCTGATAGGTGGTTTCGGATATTTCCAATCCGTCTGCCAACTCTATCCATTTGCGGTCATGGGTAAGACTGTACTTTATGCGATTATTGAAACGGCAAGCTATGATGTAGTGTAACTCTTTGTTTTCCAGATAGTCGAGTATTTCATTTGCAAAGAATCCACTATCCATGCAGACAAGTCCGATACGTTTGCCTTCAAGTTTTGAGAGTGTGTCCTCAAGAAATGACAGATAATTGGTACTTGCAGACGTGTTCTGGACGTAGCCAGTAATTTGCTATCATCCTCACATCGGAAACGAATGCAAGGAGAGGATGATGCGAGAGTCGTCCAGGACGTTTGGGGTTGTATCCTTTGGCTGCTCCTTCCTGACTTCCCTTACAGGCCATTACTGTTGAATCGAAGTCCAGGGTGTAGTTGTCGAACTTCAATTCTGAGAAAAACCAACGGAACAAATTTCCGAAAACACGTTGGTTGACAGCTTGGGAGAATTTGTTGAGATAGCGCTGGTATGCACGATTATCTGCTCCGCGTTTCCACCCTAATAGGTCACATAGTGCAGCGTCATAACGCACCACGTCAAGATGGCCAAAGCAACTTGCGCCACACCACACACCTGCAAACAATCCCAATATCAGCTGGATTGGTTTGTAGCCACGGTTGGAACCTTGAAGAGATACACCACTTTGCATAACATACTCTTCAAAATGGCATTTCTCAAGCATTTTGAAGAACAGGGAAAGACCACCAAAAGGTGTTATTTCCTTATTTACGAACTTTATGTCACAGTTTCGCATCGGAACATATACTTTTTTCGTGTTAAAGTTAGTGAATATTTATGAATCAAGCATATGTAAAGCAGTTTTTCTAATGGCGGTCATTAGAAAATGACAAGTTTTTTTCTAATGACCGGATTTGGGATAAATAAGCAACCTTCCGGGTTTGATTCCCAGAGGCTATCCGCATAAAGCAATCATAGATTTGCAGCCAACGCCCGCCACAGGTTGTCGTCTGGTATTGGCGCAACCAAGTCGATTATTTTTTTTGACACAGGATGCTCGAATACGATTCTATGCGACTGTAATGATATGCCACCGTCGGGATTGCTCCGTCGGTCACCATATTTTAAATCTCCACGGATCGGACATCCCATAGCCGATAATTGTGCGCGTATCTGATGCTTCCTTCCAGTGTGAAGATTCACTTCAAGCAGGCAGTAATAATCAGTTTTTGCCAACAATTTGTAGTCAAGCACAGCTTTCTGCGCCCCGTCGGCAGGCGTGCGGCTGACATACGTTTTGTTATTGCGTTCCCGAGGTGTCAGATAGTCAACCAACGTATCTTCCGCTCTTGGCGGCAAATTTCTTGAGATTGCCCAATATGTTTTTTTCACTTTCCGATTCTGAAAAATCTCGTTCATCCGCGCCAACGCTTTGCTTGTTTTGGCGAATACGACAAGCCCGCTCACCGGGCGGTCAAGCCGGTGAATCACGCCACAAAACACATTGCCTGGCTTGTTATATTTTTCGCGCAGATAATCTTTAACCATCTCAGACAGTGGTTTGTCGCCTGTTTTATCGCCTTGCACGATTTCACCTGCGGCTTTATTCACCACTATCAGATGATTATCTTCATAAACAACCTCCATAGACTTAGTTGCCCATTTCAGAAATAAACTTAATGCGAACCAACCGGATTTCTTCTTCAGTATAGTCTCCGCCAAGTTCATTTATCGCCAATTCCAAATCATCACTCTCGCTTTCTTTGAAATATTCAAAAATGTCGTCCAAGTGATCTTCATCCATCACCTCGTCCAGGAAATAATCGATGTTTATTTTTGTCCCAGAGTATACAATTGCCTCCACTTCATCCAGCAACTCATCGAATTCCAACCCCTTAGACTCCGCAAGCTCATCAAGTGCAATCTTACGGTCAATACCCTGAATGATTGATATTTTAAGCTTGCTTTTGTTTGCAACACTCCTCACCCGCAGGTCTTCCGGACGTTCAATATCGTTTTCCTCGACATGGGCCTTTATAACTTTCAAGAAGTCCGCTCCATAGCGTTTCGCCTTGCCGGCGCCAACGCCTTGTATAGTTTGAAGTTCTTCCATTGTGATTGGATATGTTGTAGCCATAGCCTCCAACGAGATGTCTTGAAAGATTACATACGGCGGCAACTCCAGCTTCTTGGCAATCTTTTTGCGAAGATCTTTAAGGATGGAGTACAATTCTGGGTCGACGGCGCAAACTCCGCCCGATTTTATAGTAACATCTTCATCATCTTCGTTGAATTCCTTGTCTTCAACAATCTTAAACGACTTTGGATTCTTCAAAAACGAGTGCCCAGCTTTTGTCACTTTCAGCAACCCATAGTTTTCAATTTCCTTGTCAAGATATCCAGCAATGATTGCTTGATGAATCACCGCGCCTAAAAATTTATCGGTGTCAGCCTCCATGCAGCCGAACACTTCCAATTGATCGTGTAAATATGATTTTATTTCGGCGGTCGATTTTCCGAGCATGACATTAATAACATAGTCTGATTTAAATTTTTCTTTCAATGCCAAGACGGTCTCAATTACCGCACAAAGTTCATCTTTTGCTTCCACTTTTTTCTTAGGATTTAAACAGTTGTCACAGTTTCCGCAATTGTCTTCTTGATATTCCTCTCCAAAATAATAAAGCAACGACTTTCGCCGGCACACAGATGATTCACAATATGCTGCCGTTTCCAAAAGCAACTGCTTGCCAATTTCCTGTTCTGCAATTGGCTTGCCCTGCATAAACTTCTCCAGTTTCTGCAAGTCCTTGTTGGTATAGAATGCGACACACAAGCCTTCGCCGCCGTCACGTCCCGCGCGTCCGGTTTCTTGATAATACCCCTCCAAACTTTTGGGGATGTCATAATGTATTACAAAACGCACATCCGGTTTGTCAATACCCATACCAAAAGCAATCGTTGCCACGATGACATCGACAGTCTCCATCAGAAAGGCATCCTGGTTGGCACTGCGTTGCGCGCTGTCCATGCCAGCATGGTATGGCAATGCTTTGATGTTGTTGACAATCAATGTCTCTGTCAACTCTTCCACTTTTTTTCTGCTCAAGCAATATATTATGCCCGATTTGCCCTCATGACTTTTTATGAATTTTATGATGTCCTTGTCAACGTTCTTGGTCTTCGGACGCACTTCATAATATAGATTTGGCCTGTTGAATGATGATTTAAACACTTTAGCATCCAGCATTCCCAAATTCTTCTGTATGTCATGCTGCACCTTTGGCGTAGCAGTGGCTGTCAAAGCAATGACCGGACGGTTGCCTATCTGATTTATCAACGGTCTGATTCGTCTGTACTCTGGCCGAAAATCGTGTCCCCATTCCGATATACAATGCGCTTCGTCGACTGCGTAGAATGAAATCGACACCGTCGATAAGAATTCTATGTTCTCCTCTTTTGTCAGTGACTCCGGTGCGACGTACAATAATTTCGTTTTGCCCGACACAATGTCCGACTTAACTTTCTCTATTGCAGCACGGTTCAATGAAGAGTTCAAGAAATGAGCTATTCCGTCGTCCTCTCCAAAATTGCGCATAGCGTCTACCTGATTCTTCATCAAAGCGATTAATGGCGATATGACAATTGCAGTGCCGTCCATCAGCAAGGACGGCAATTGATAGCATAGCGACTTGCCGCCGCCTGTAGGCATAAGCACAAACGTGTCATTGCCGGCCATCAGATTTTCTATTATCGCTTCTTGATTGCCTTTAAAGTTGTCGAATCCGAAATAGTTTTTCAGTTCGGCTTTTAAATCAGTTTTGACTGCCATAATAATTAGAGGTTTGCTTTACTTACAAAGTTAAGGACCTATCGACAATTTGCAAAATGTTTTCGCTATATTTTCACACAAGGAGATCTAAATTTGCCTTGTTAAGCTTCTCCAATGCATATTCTCTGGTAACTACAAACTCTTTTTTCTTTGACGACGGACTTTCATACATTGCGTCGACCACAATGGTTTCCGTCAGCGAGCGAAGTCCGCGCGCGCCAAGTTTATATTCTATTGATTTATCAACAATAAGGTCAAGAGCATCTTTCTCAAAAACCAGCTTGACGCCATCCATCTCAAACAATTTCTGATACTGTCTTATTATGGCATTTTTGGGCTCTGAGAGGATTCTCCGCAACGCATTGCGGTCCAATGGCTCAAGATTGGTCAATATCGGCAATCGACCTATAATCTCAGGAATTAGTCCGAATGACCGCAAGTCTTGTGGCGCTACATAGTTTATCAGATTTTCCCGTTTCTGCTTGCGCTCCACATTGTCAGTTCCGAAACCAACCACATATGTGTTAAGGCGCTGGGCAATCTTACGCTCAATTCCCTCAAAAGCACCGCCACAGATAAACAGGATATTTTTTGTGTCGACAGGAATCATCTTTTGCTCCGGATGCTTTCTTCCGCCTTGTGGTGGCACGTTGACCACAGAGCCTTCGAGCAACTTCAAAAGCCCTTGCTGCACTCCTTCTCCACTCACGTCTCTTGTGATTGACGGGTTGTCGCCCTTTCTTGCTATTTTGTCTATCTCGTCAATGAATACGATGCCCCGTTCAGCCTGTGCCACGTCATAATCGCAAGCCTGCAACAAACGCACCAAAAGACTCTCAATATCTTCGCCCACGTATCCAGCCTCTGTGAGTACGGTTGCATCGACAATTGCAAACGGCACATTAAGCAATTTCGCTATTGTTTTTGCCAACAACGTTTTGCCGGTTCCAGTAGGGCCAACAATTATCACATTACTTTTCTCAATCTCCACCCCGTCTTCATCAACAGGCTGAAGCAGACGCTTATAGTGATTGTATACAGCAACCGACAAGTATTTTTTTGCCTGTTCCTGACCGATAACATATTGATTCAAATAATCAACAATCTCCTTTGGCTTCGGCACACTTTTCATTTCCAAGTCGAATTTGCCGCCTTTGCCGTTTATGGGCTTTGTGTCAATATACTGCGAAATCATAGCATGTGCCTGCTCGATACAATTGTCGCAGATAGCTCCCTTGCCGTCAATTGTTGGAATAAACAGCGCCGCATCTCTTTGGCTGCGGCCACAAAAACTGCACCGCATTGTCGATGTTCCAGAATCTTTTTTTGCCATTAGTTTTTATTTGGTCTCTCTTGTCAAAACTTCATCAATCATTCCATATTGCTTAGCCTCCGCCGATGTCATCCAATAATCACGGTCGCTGTCTTTTTCAACCTTCTTGAATGGCACTCCGGAATGATTTGATATGATTGTATACAGCTCTTTTTTCAATTTTTGAATCTCTCGCGCTGTTATTTCGATGTCGGAAGCCTGGCCTTGCGCACCGCCCATCGGTTGGTGAATCATAACACGCGAATGGTTAAGCGCAAAACGTTTGCCTTTTTCTCCAGCGACAAGCAGCACGGCAGCCATCGATGCCGCCATTCCTGTGCAAATCGTCTTGACATCGCTCGAAATGTACTGCATAGTGTCATATATGCCAAGTCCAGCATATACAGAGCCACCAGGAGAGTTTATATAAATTGAGATATCCTTGCCCGGGTCGGAAGAGTCAAGATAAAGCAACTGGGCTTGGATTACATTTGCTGTATAATCATCTATCTGTGTGCCCAAAAATATAATTCTATCCATCATCAATCGTGAGAACACGTCCATTTGTGCCACATTCAATTGACGTTCTTCAATAATAGTCGGAGAGATATAGCTGCTGGTGATGTTCATATAGTCGTCAACAGCGAGCCCGTTGAGTCCCATGTGTTTCACTGCGAAATCTCTGAATTCATTTTTCATATTTATCCTCTTGTTATTCTTTTTTGTTGTATATATACGTTTTTATGTCATACAAAATTAATCAAAGACGGCTGAAGAAAAAAATTTCGAGAATATTAATTTCAGATTTATCCGAAAAGCGAGCGGAACACTTCCTCTACACGCGCCACTTCTTTAACCTCCACATTATACTGAGACACATCCACACCTTTCAAATTGTGCTTTGGCACATAAATCGTGGAAAAGCCTAATTTGTTAGCCTCTATTATGCGCTGTTCTATCCTGGTGACCGGGCGAATCTCCCCCGACAATCCGACTTCCCCTGTCAAACAAACCGTCTTTGCGATCGGCATATCGACGTTAGAAGAAAGTATCGAGCTGATAACAGCAAGGTCAAGCGCCGGATCATTGACCTTGAATCCCCCCGCAATATTGAGGAACACATCTTTCAAAGCCAATTTAAAACCGACCCGTTTCTCAAGCACAGCCAACAACATATTCATTCTTTTTGAATCAAAGCCAGTCACCGACCTCTGCGCTGTGCCGTATGCCGCAGTGCTTACCAACGCTTGCGATTCGACGAGCAATGGACGCGCCCCCTCCACTGTCACACCGATAGCAGCTCCCGACAAGTCTGAATCATTATCAGACAACAGCAGCTCCGATGGATTTGCCACTTCACGCAATCCCGATTGTGTCATTTCATATATGCCCATTTCCGACGTGCTTCCGAATCTATTCTTTATCGAGCGCAACAACCGATACATGTAATGACGGTCGCCCTCAAACTGCAGCACGGCGTCGACAATGTGTTCAAGCACCTTCGGCCCGGCTATACTTCCCTCCTTGTTGATATGCCCGATCAGCACCACTGGTGTTCCGCTCTCCTTGGCATATTTCAAAAGAGACGCCGCGCATTCCCGCACTTGGCCCACACTTCCAGCCACAGATTCAAGATTGTCGGAAGCAATAGTTTGGATGGAGTCGACAACCACTATTCCTGGATTGCTGTTTTTTATGTGTTGAAATATCTTCTCCAACGACGTTTCACAAACAATATAGCACTCTCCTCCGTCTGCACCAAGTCGGTCAGCCCGCATCTTCAATTGCTGCGCGCTTTCCTCACCAGACACATAGAGCACCTTTCTGCTCCTAATGCGTATTACGTTCTGCAAAACGAGGGTCGACTTTCCTATCCCAGGCTCTCCTCCTATTAATATTATAGAACCCTGCACCAAACCTCCGCCAAGCACACGGTTCAACTCTCCGCTCGGCATCTGTATGCGCTTCTCCTCCCCAGCTTCGATTTCAGACAAGCGAAGTGGCTTCGAGTCCAATTTTGTTTCCGGGAGGAGCGATTTCCCGCCTCGAGTCTGCACAACGCGCTCTTCGACGAAAGTGTTCCAGGCTCCGCAATTCGGACACTTCCCCACCCATTTTGGCGACTCATATCCGCAATTGCTACAAAAAAACGCTATTTTATCCTTTGCCATAGCACATACTACATTGTTCTTCTTCTAAATTCTGCGACAACAATGGCTGTCGCCATCCCCACATTTAGCGATTCCGATGTCGGAGTGTCGATTGGATATGACGGAATGAGCAACTTTCCTGTCACAAGACGTCTTATCTCCTCCGAAATCCCCTTGCCTTCATTGCCCATGACGATGAATCCCGCCTGCGCCAGCGGCGTTTCGTAAATATTGTTTCCGTCAAGCAATGTTCCGTATACTGGCATTTCCTTATATGTCGCAAACAGTTCCGAAAGGCTGCAATACACGACATTCACACGCGAAACAGCACCCATTGTCGCCTGCACCGCCTTAGGATTGTAAACGTCTACGGTATCTTTGCTACAAAACACGTCTTTGATTCCAAACCAATCGGCAATCCTCAATATGGTTCCGAAGTTTCCTGGGTCTTGGATTCCATCAAGCACTAATGCAAGACGCTTCTCCAAGCCTTTCTCAATCTGGACATCTGGCATTTCATAAACAGCGATGACGTCTGTCGCCGTTTTCAGCATCGACATCCTCTCTATTTGAGCTTTGGTTGCGACCGTCACGGGGCAGCGCAATCTACAGCCGACGCTGTCCGCCCAATCAGACGTGGCAAACAAATATCTAACCTTAAAATAATCGAGTGTGTCAATCACGCATTTTGTTCCTTCTGCGACAAAACAACGCTCCTTATCACGATTCTTTTTCTGCGACAAGGAATGCACCCATTTTATTACTCCTGCTGAAAGTTCCATATCCACAAAGTTAACGATATTACAAATAACATAAAAATGCTGGAGCATAAATTTTGCCGATACGCAATCGAAAGTTATCTTTGCATAAAAAAGCAGATGACTAAAGATTTCACACCAGCCCCAAATGCCATCATTGTGGATGCGGCATTCCTTAATTTTATCACATCGGATTTCAAAACTAATTTTGAGCGCATTCTAAACCGCGAGCTGAGCACCATCGATCTCTCTTCGCTGTTTACATACATTGCTTTGGACTGGGGTGTCACTCCCGGCGAAAACCAAATTGACGTTTATATTACATATAACAATGGTTGTGACAATTTCGGCGTCTGCACCCCGTCTGACATTGCCGGACTGAACGGAATGGCTTTCAACGGACATCTCGGCGAATTTTCGTTCTACACATATTCAAATGAAGGGATGGTTGACTCCAACGACTTTTTCCTTGACTCTCTTCACAATCTTATGTCAGAAAAGGAGATAAAGCGAGTCGCTGTCATTGGCTTTGATGGGCGTTGCGGCGAGGAAATCGATAAAATTCTTTCTGAGAGCAACGGCAAAATAGCCACACGATTCACCATGGACAAATCTGCGAAAGGGAATGGATACGCCACTCAAATTGTCGCTTTTCCGATAATGATGGCTCTGGGAATCAAATCCGATGAATTAGGCTGATTCCCCCAAAACGAATAAGTTCCGTGCATTTTGCATCGTTGATATTCAACGAATATGTCGCCATGTTCTTGTCGTTTCACCCCTTCGATTCGCGCCCAAAAGCATACACCGGCTTCCACTCATCTGCAACCGAGTCATATTGCAACCACACATCGCTGACACTCGCAAGGTCGCTCGGATGGTTACGCACAAAGTTCAACATCTTTTGTTTCACCAATACGTTGCGGTTGCCCTGCATTATCGCACTCTCCGCCATCGCCTGCATATATGCTATAGGATTGTCAGCCTTGGAGCTGCGCCCTTTGGCTGTCTTTATCGGTGCGTTGAATGCGCTGTCGCCGTGCGTCAGATAAGCGTAGGCGTCCGCACTTGTCGTTTGGTCGAATCCCCTCATAGGGATATAATTCGTGTACATACTGCTGATGTCGTTGTATGCCTCCTTCGTGAGCATACCGCTCTCATACAACTTCCTAAGCGTGTTGCCGTTCACCTCGTTTACTCGACTCCACAATTCATTTATGTCTGACAAATTATGGCTCGGATTACTTTCAAAAGCCTTGCGGATGTCATCGGCGGCATCCCTTGCGGCATTGAGCAAATCCACCTTCATCCGCTTCTTCTGACCACCGAGATAACGGAGCAACAATTGGTTGTCTGTAACCTCCATCTGCTCGTCTATGGCATCTATCTGCGATTGTATCGACTTCACCCTGCCGTCTTCTGCCGTCAATGCCGTAAGTCCTGCATAGTCTTTGCCCTCAAGTTCCGCAACGAAATCTCCAATCGTTTTAGTTCCTTTGGGATTTGCCTTTTGGTACTTGTCAAACTCTTTCTTAGCCTCTCTCTGCCGCATCACGGCATCACGCTCAAGTCCGTGCTTGGCGAACATATAGTCGTACAATTCGCCGCTCTCCTTGCCGTTGCCGCTCAGTTTGGCCACTGCCGACATCAACGGCTTGAATTGCGTCTTGGCAACTTGGTGCATCTCCTCCTTGTTCACCGACGACAGGCGGTTCTCTCCGAGTATCGGATTCTCAAAGTCGGGGATGTCCTCTATGTACCGCTTGTTGCCCGAAGCGTGGTCTATTGCATACATAAACTCCTGTAGTCCGAGCATACTGTTCTGCAACGCCTCCTTTGTTTGGAAGCCTTTGCTCTTGACCTTCTTCTCATACTCGTCCCGTGCGCTTACTCTTTCTCTCACGCTTCTATCCACGTCCTCCGACACACGTGACGCATAGTCGAAGATGCTCTCGCCCGGCTTTCTGCTGAAGCGTGGCTCCTCGCTTTTAGGATTCTCTCTTACACTGCGCTCGATTGAATCTGACCCCTTTTCCGAGTCCTTCAACGCAAAAATCAAACTCTTCCGCGCTAATCTCAGAGGTGTAGTCGACAAGAAGTTCTTTCTTTTCCGTATCGCTAATTTATATGCTTATCCCCACTAAATTTCTACTGACCCTCTTTAACCTCTTTGGCAAAGAAGGTTCCAGACTTATTGGATTACACTGACGCTAACGGTATCATTGATTACAATGGAGATGTGAATGCTCAACTTTATAAATTGTTGGGTATTGATGATAGGAATCAACAGCATATAAAAGAATTACTCTCACAAAAATGAGATTTTTGTCGTACATAAAATGTACCTAGATTTTATATCAAGCAATTTCATGACTAAACTTTCGGTGTCCACACTTCATTGTGGACACCGAAAGTTTAGTCATGGATATACTGTTTAATCATATTGTCAAAATTTGTTCTAAACTCTTGTGCCTCCTCAGAAATTGAACTTAAAAAAGGATTAAGGACTTTACAACCGTTTCGCCCCCAATATTCTAATTGGCTATTAAACCATTTTTTTGCATTTTGGCGCCCCAGTTCACCTCCTGCATTTATTTGTTCCATGGAATACTCTCGGAAACAGAATTGTTTTGTGTACCCATCTGCAATCTTAGACCATAATGGGTCTACATCAGATAGATTATACAAATAAGAGGCCAATAGTCTTTCTGGAGACTTATTTCCCGGTAAAATCAAAATGTTATCTGCATTGTTGATTTTCCTGAGATCATTTTTATTCATTCTAACATCCCCATCTAATATAACAATAGAATATGGATATATAAAAGCAGGCACTCTTTTGGTTACAAGTTCCATTAATGTTGAACATGGCAATGTTACATCCACAAAATCCAACACAAAAGCCTTGCTCTTTAAAATAGCTTTTACAAATAAGATATTTTCCTTGTCTTCCGTATATGCTGTAATTCTATTTTTCTTGCGATTATTTCCTTCTGCAACAACATTTAAATCCAATTGAATGCCTTTGAAGTTCACGCCCTGTTTAATTGCAATCTTATCATCAACCTTCTTAAGGTAAAGGATCTTTGCTTGATTGGCTGTTTCTTCTTTTTTAGTTACTTCTTGAACTAAATCATCCATTGCCTTAAGAAGAGACATTGAATGAGTTGTAAATAAAATTTGCAAATTCAACTTAGATGCATATTTGCGCAAAACCTTTAACAACTCTACTTGGGATGCGGGATACATTGTTGCATCCATCTCATCAATGGCCAAAATACCGCCTTTGTATTGTCGGGGATATTTGTCATGTAATCTTTTAAAAGAAAATAACGCCAAGATAATTTTACCTAAATTATCTTGCCCCATAGAGTTTTGATTCCAATCGTATAGTTCTGTGGATACACCTATAGATTGCTTGTTTTTTGATGTGATTGTTGTTGCGGAAGAAATGGGAGTTTGTGCTATTAGAATTTTATTATGCAATTGCTTAAACTCATTTAGTTCTTCTTGCGTTAATAATGTATCATCTGTAATGATTTTAGCTTCCTCTGCCACTGGAACTAATCGCTTTAGACTTAAAAAGATTGTGGGGAAGGAAATGTATCCATCTCCTTCTTGCCTAGCTCCTTTTTTCCAAAAACGGACATTAGGATCTCCTGTTCGTTTGATACTTTCAACAGTAAAATCATCCATTCCTGCATCAAAGGAAATAGTCCATTCATGACCTTTTGGTTTATCAAAAGTAGGTGATAACCTAAACTTGTCTTTGAATGCGGAGATATAACTACCACCACACAAGGGCTTTTCAACTCTCATAGAATCTTCTGTCTTAAGAGTGAAAGTTTGTGTTATAATACCAAGTAATGTTGACTTTTGAGTTCCGTTTTGCCCTGCAATTGCTGTTAACAAAGAGCCTACTTCAAAATCTTCATTTTGAAATCCTCGAAATCTTTCGATATGAATGTGCGTTATTTTCACTTTGTAGAATGGTTAAATAGTTTGTGTTTGGGGATAACTATGCCATCGCAAAATACCATTATCTCTTTACCTTTCCCGGAATTACTCGCACTATAATTCAATTCAAAACATTGCTGTCTATATTTTGAATATAGGCTGGTTATGAATGGTACATTATCATAAGAGACAATCCACTTACAATTTGCAATCTCACTTATAGTGTTAGCTATATTTTGATGATCTGTATCATTATAGTAATTCAGATAAAGTCCTTTACCTTTTACATAGTATGGTGGGTCTAAATAAAATAACGTATTATACGGTAATTCATTTTTTAACCGTTGTACTAAAGAAACAGCATCTTCATTTGTTAAATGGATTCTATCTGCATAATCTGCTATACGTTGAATCCTTTTTATCAAATCTTCTTTGTTGAATCTTGCATCAATCTTATAATTTCCAGTTTGGTCATAACCGCCAATGACTCCTGCTTTCAAGATTCCTGAGCGATTAGTCCTATTCAAGAAGAATGTAGAAAAGCCTAATTCTAACAAGTCAGAATTCTCTTTATTGGATTGAATTTCTTTTTGTTTAAACCAAGTTTCAACATTTAAAGGAGTATCCTTTATCATCTTGCAGAGAGCATCCACGTTATTTAAGGCACTATACCAAAAGGCATAAATAGATATATCCTTATCATTTATATGTATGTCGCTGACATATTCATTAAAGAGCAAAGATAATGCAACGGAACCACCTCCAACATATGGTTCAACATAAGTGCCATCGAGCAATGCGTTTTCTTTGATTAAGCATTGTACGAAATCAGCAACTTTAGCCTTACCGCCAGGGTATCTTAAAGGTGATAGAAATTCCATAATATTATTCTTTATTTTTTATTGATTCCCACAATTGGATAAAAAAACTTTCTATGTTGTCCCATCCAGTAATCAAATTATCTGCTTTAGGGTAGAAAAACTCGTTATGAACATATGCATTCAATGATTCGATTGAAAGAACTGAATTTTTATCATTTATTTCAGACCTTATGCCCTTTGATAAGTCATCACTCATTGTCCCTAATTGGGTCATATGATTTAAGACTTTACCAACTTTCCCTTGCAAACTTTCACCAGAAGAACAAGCTGTAATAGCATTGTTTCTTACTAAATCAAATTTCTCCAAATAGGCATCAACAGATAGTTCTAAAAATACTCTTAAAAGGACTGAAGATGCATTGGGGCATGTCTTGACCTGAACATGTTTTAGCTCCTCGAAAATTTTATTAATTTTCTGGTTGCTGATATGTAAATTCAAAGACTTGGGCACTAAAGCTCCTCTGTTTCTTGTTTTCCTGTTTTTATCCCCTTTTATTTCTTGTTTCTCGCTATTTCTTGATGCTTGTTCTTTATTGTTTTCAATATCTTGAACACTCCATTGTTCAGATGCTTCATTAGACAAATCTGGCTTTTGACTCTTGTCAAAATTATCAATATATTGCTTTCTTTTTTCTCTGTTATAGATATCAGAAACTTTGAATTCCGGATTTAGAATGTCTGTAACAACTTTTAAAAGCCCCTTAATGACTTCGGACACTTTAATCTTTGAAACTAAAATTCCATTGTTAATTTCCAAGCCAAGGTGTTCTCTAACATATGGATCCGACATCAAACGTTGCAAGTTGGTAATGTTTAATTTAGATAATGAATCCTTAATCGTATCAGAAACCTCTTCTTGTGATTTCAGCAAAGTGATAATTTGCAATGGAATTGATGATTTTCCTTCTGTCTTCTCCTCGAATCTTTGCTTTTGTTGAGCGTTCCAAGTGACAGTTCCGATACCATTAAGTTCTCCAGAGTGTTTACGTTTTATCCATATATCAGCTTCAGTAGGGGTTTCAAAAACAGCACAAGCAATATTCTTCAATTCAGAAATAGCATTAGGTTTTTCTTTTTGTAATTTCTGAAATTTCTTCCTTAAAGGAGAGTATTTGTCATCTATTAGTGTCGGATTATTTAATAGTTTTAATGACGTTATTCGCCTATTTCCTTCAAGTACAACATACTTATTGCTGTCTTCGTTGGGTGTTACAATAATCAAATCGACGGGGCTAAGACCATTGGTTACAATATCGTCCACAAGAGAATATAATTTATCCCCTTGATCCTCTATCATCTTATCTATTGCTTCTTTTTGTGATGATAAAGGCTCAAATCTATAATTTTCCGTATTGACAAATAGTGATGTCAATTTTATCGTTCTTATAACCATGGCAAAACCAATACTTGTTATTTTGCAAAGTTACTCATTTTTAGTGAAGTTAGCAGTATTTGAACAATAAAAATGCACAGGAATCTGCGATTTTGCAGGATGAAGTTTATTGTAAATCAATTCTAATCACTATCTTTGCATTGCAAAAAGGCGTTCTTTTGATTTAATGCAAGACGAGGTAAAATACAGAACTTCACTCGTTTCCAAATCGTTACTTATCAAGAAACTAATCTTTGCAATCTATTCAAATTCAGCGACAAAGGCAATTCAATATGCCTGCTTTGATGCCACGTGACGTTCTTTTCGATACCGCACTTCTTCGCTATTGCTTTGATGCCGTTCTTGCAGTTGGCGTAACAGGGAACTGGCAGCAGTTTGTCCCTTTCGGCCATGCCGTCGTATTTCTCGATGATGTGTCTGGCAACGTCCAACAACCGGATATTCGTTTCGACGCCTGTTTTCTGGCAGTTCGTGTCGATCCACAGATGCCCGTCGAACGAGGTGCGCAGGTTGGCTTTCGTCAGGTTCGCCATATCCGTCCAGCTCAAACCCGTAAAGGTGCAGAAGATGAACAGATCGCGGATCAGCTCGTAGCTTTTCTTTTTGAATGTGCCGTTGATCAGGAGTGTGATTTCCTCTTGGGTCAGAAAACCCCGTTTGGTCTCCTCCTTCGTGATGCTGTACGCGAAGAACGGGTCGCGCTGCAACAAACCGTTATTGACGGCCATATAGATTATTTTCCGGAACGGCATCATATAAGACCAGACCGTGTTGTTGCAGTGATTCTTTTCTACCCGCAGGAACAACTCGAAGTCCGTGATAAATGCCGGAGTAAGCTCTTTGAACGCGATGTCGCTGACCTTATACCGCTTTTCGACGAACTCCGAGAGGTGTTTGTACATGGTGCAGCATTTCCAATAGCTGCGCGGGCTTTTGAGCTTGCCCACCTGCTTCCCGTAATCCTCGTTGTGCTGACGGAATACCGCCAGTAGTGTTTCATGGTTCATCCCCAAACCGAGATAGGCGTTGCGCACTTTCTCGGCGGTAACATAATTATCCCGGTCGGCGATCTTCTGGTAGGCTTGGTTGATACCTACACGGATTTTATCCAGCATACGGTTGGTCTCCTGTGCAGCGATGCTGCGGCCGGAGACACGGCCTAACTCCACGTTCCACGACTTCTCCTCCACGTCCAGCTTGCAACTGAACTGGGCTATTTTGCCGTTTATCGTGATACGGCACATGACGGGAATAAGCCCGTCCTTTTTCGGGGCATTGCATTTCAGATAAAACAAAACTTTGAATGTCGATCTCATAACTCTACGATTTTTAATGAAACAAAATTATTACTTGTAGAGCTGTTCGACGAAATGCAGACCGCAGCGAATCAGTGCAATCGAGGCGGAAAACAGATTTTTTTCACGGCAGCAAGCCCAAAATCCGAAAATCCGACCGTTTTTACAGTCGAAGATTCCCGAATCGTGCCTGTAATTCAGCGTTTTGAAATCCTCCCAAAACCGCCTTTACCATTCGGAACAGAGTAACGGGATGGTAACGCAACTCCGGTTTCAATTGGCTTTGAGAAGGGTTTCGCTTGGGTTCATCTTTGCAGTCAAATTCTCGCTAAAACCTTTATTTTCAACCTTCTTGAACCTATCCGCTCTAACTCTCGTTTTTATCACTATCTTTACCAATAAATTTCAAACGAAAGTTCTATGACACAAGATAATTCAATTGTAATTAGAGAATATTTGACGACAGATAAAGAAGTTGTCATGAATTTAATTAAATTAAACACACCCAACTTCTTTGCAAAAGAGGAGGTTAATGATTTGAGCAATTATTTGGATAAAGGAATAGAGCTCTATTATGTCTTGCTCGTTGACGGGAAAGTGGTTGGATGCGGCGGGATAAATTTCGCAGAAAAAAGAACCATTGGAAAAATAAGTTGGGATATTATGCATCCCGACTATCAAGGCAAATCTTTAGGTAAAAAGCTTTTAAGATACAGAATTGAGGTTTTAAAGGCTATTCCCAGTATCAAAAAAATAACAGTCCGAACCTCGCAATTAGCATATAAATTCTATGAAAAGCAAGGATTCACACTGAATGAAATCAAACGCAATTATTGGGCTGACGGTTTTGATATGTATAGTATGCAATATAATGAATTATAATTGTAAAATATTCAATAGTAACGTATCATCCCACACGTTATTAACCTTCCGGCATACACGTTACTAACCTTTCAAACGTCTTGTTCTTTTTTTTAAAGGCTTTGTTCTTTTCAGAAAAGAACAAGACGTTTTCATTGAAAGAACAAGAGCTTTTTAAAATTTGACCTGT
>ERZ779890.2053-NODE-2053-length-19662-cov-48.963176_pt1 | contig 19662 bp, 18 predicted proteins | sample MGYA00511553_ERZ779890 | MGnify/ENA primary metagenome ERZ779890 (study PRJEB29588, sample SAMEA2152064) | human gut metagenome | biome: human gut; feature: human-associated habitat; material: faeces | place: Denmark | collected 2008/2010 ... | reverse complement strand
ACAAATGAGCCGCAGTCATATGTATTAGGTGGGAGAAACCACCCTCTACATAGTAACTCTTGATTCTGAATACTGTTGCTCTCTCCGTCCAAGCCGTCATCCTGCGAAAGGCGGCAGTAAAGAGCTGTGATTTTTTCCTGGTCTGCATTTTTATTGACTGTCATAGCGTTTAACTCCTTTCCGACAGCCGAATCAAGCAATGGGATATATGCCATTATATTGATTTCGGCCATCCCTTTTCAATTGTGCGGTTGCCTCCATTCCTTCTGAAGCAGCAGCTCCTTGAACTGCTCCAACACGCACTGCCGCCCCTGTGGATTGTAATGTGTGGTCACGTCATAAATCGTGCCACCGATTTTCATATAAAAATGTGAGTCGGCATTGTTTTCAAAAAGTTGATTATACGGATATTTTTGAATGAATTGTTCCATAGGGACACCTCCTCATCTTTCATCCCGATTGCGCTGGCGGATGAGATATTTGCGATAATAGTCGCAAGCTTTTATGATAAAATCTTCTGTTTTCTTCGCATCCAACCCTTGCGGAAGAACCTCCCACAGACGGGCGATGGGGACTTTCACCGTTTCTCGCTGATTGGCTTTTTCCTCCGACATAATGGATTGAATGAACGCCGTGGTGAGTGTTCCTTCTCGGTCGGCCTTGTGCATCCGCCATGCCTGTGAATAGGACGGGGTGCAGTCGTTAATGGCGCACTGCTCCAGCACCTCCCGCTGGCTGGATTCGTCAAGAAACGAAAGCTCCACGCCTACGGACAGGGCGATTTCGCCTTGATCCATCTTTTCAAGGAACTCTGGGATGAGATAGGTCAGGCGGATATAGCGCCGTACCTGAGATTTGCTGTCATCGGACTGCTGTGCAATAATCTCAGCGGTCTCTAACTTCCGACCAAGTTGGTCGGAAGTTAGGTCAGAGCGGTGTCCTTGTCTGCTCATTGCTTCCAGCTTCATTCTGTACGCAAATGCCTTTTCGGATGGTAAAATATGCTCCCGGTGGAGGTTGCTGTCTACTACCGCAATGGCGGCAGAATCCCGGTCGAGGGCGTAAATTAAGGCAGGGACTTCTGTCATCCCTACCCTTTGTGCGGCGTGTAAACGGCGGTGACCGCTTACTACCTCATATTCCTCTGTATTTTCAATCGGTCGGACGATCAGCGGCGAGAGAATACCTTGCGTCTGTATGCTTTCGATCAGCGTATTCATCTCGTCATCGTCCCTGACCTTAAACGGGTGTCCGGCAAAGGGACGCAATTTTTCTACCGGAATTGCCACCGGCTTTTTCATCGTATTTTTCATTTTATCTACCTCTTTCTTTGTGTCTCGCACGGGCTTTTTTCTCCAACTCGTGCTCTTGTTTTAATAGTTCGTACAGGTGCGGGGATTTCTCTAAAATCCGCTCCGCACGGCGCAGATGCTCCCTTACGGGCTTCATCTGCCTGGATACCGCCTTGCGGCGTTCCTTGTTTTGCGCCTGTTCGTTCGGCGACTTGGGGCGGCGTATGCGGTTGCTGATGCCGCTGCGCTCATGCTCCAAAGTGGAAAGCTCTGCCTTGGATTGCTCAATATTTGCTTGCAGGTCAGCTGTCGTGTGGATACCGTGTTTCTCCAAGAAGTGATAGTCGGCAACCAGCTCCTTCAAGTCCTTTTCCGCCGCCCGCAGATCCGGCGACAGCAGCATTACATCGGCAAGCTCGGCTACAATTTGAACGACGGTGATAATGATATAAAAAAGCATATCAACCAAAACGGCGGCGGCGTCATAGCTGTGTTCAATGGAGAACCCCAGCTTTCGCAGCTCGTCCTCCAGCGGAAATTTCTTCGGCTTGTACGGCGGTCGGTATTCCAAGGTAAATAGCCGATACCGATTTTCGGCGTTCTGCCGCAGCTGTGCGTTGACATGGTCTTTGGAAAAGCCGATGTTACTCAGCCGCACGGCACGCTCCCAATGCTTCGCTTTAACTGAAAAGCGCACAGGATCAAGGGTGTATCCGAGCGCATAGAGCTGATTTTCAAATTCTCTTGGGCTGGTCGCAAAGGACATGCAGTATTCCACATCCTCCCGAAGATAGTCCCGGTGGGTTTTCTTGCCGGCCTTGTGAACCCAATATTCTTTCTTTTTGCCCTTACTGTAAAACTCGCTGTTTTCCAATACCGACAGCTCGTGCTCCCGGCAGATTTCATCGGAGATTCTACGCAGCTCCTTGTGGTCGCCGATTTTGTTTTTGAACTTTGCGCCGTCCTTAAAGGACACGGGATTCACAACAAAATGGCAGTGAACATTGTCGGTGTTCAGGTGGACGGTAACGAGCACCTGATACCGGTCGCCCCACATCTTTCTTGCTGTTTTCTTTCCGATTACAAAGGCTTGCTCCGGCGTGACCTCGCCTTCACGAAAGCTCTGAATGCCGTGGTAGCCGACGACCTTTCCACGCAGACCGAATCGCCGCTGCACAGCGATCATCTCGGCATAGGCGTTCTGTGCCGAGCAGTTGATACCGCCCACAAACATCTTGCGGTCGGTTTTATCATCGTTCTCTGCGTAACGCAGGGCAGCATACAAATCCTCGTCCAGATATTCCGGGGCGGTAGTCTTGTCGGGATTGTCGGCGTAGTCCAGTGTAGCTTTCAGATTTTTGAACACAGGCCAAAAGCCTGTAACAGCCATAGCGCATCACCCCTTTCCGGGAAGCAGAAGCTCTGCTGTGATCTGCTTCAGCACCGTGTAAATTTCCTTGTCCAGCTCCGGTGAACTCGCCTTATCTGCAAGCTCGCCCAGCTTTTCAAGGCAAGCAAAAAGAGCGTCGGGCGGAATACCTCTCGGCTCATACCCTAACGCTCTTTGTTTGACATATTCGGTTGTTGAAAGCCCGCACTTTCGGGCTTTTGATTGTATTTTCTCTTTTTCTTTTGCCGTGACTCGCACGGCGATTCGTATATCTTTCCCTATAATATCATCTCTCCTTTTCGGGGGATTGGGGGCTGCGCCCCCAAAGAGTCAGCCGATTTCGGCTGTGATTGGGACTTCTGCGGCACACAAAGTCCCTGCTTGTTATATCGTGAGACGCACCCCGCAGGGCATAAGGAAAAGTGGCTGTCAGATACCGAGATTTCAGCGTATCTCTGCGCTGCACGATGCCGCAAACCGCTTTCCTGCCTCTTGGCGTATTGCGCCAAAGTGGCACTGGCTCTGCTTCAAATACCGCGATTTGAGCCACATATCGGCGTTTTGGCTCAACCGAACATTTCAAGGTCATCCAGCACACTCTTTTCGTTTTCGGCTTGCTGCTCCTCGGTCAACTCCGGTTGTACCTGCTCAAAAACAGGAGGTGCCGCAGCAAACGACACCTCCTGCAATTCCTCCCGTATGACCTGCCGAATATCATCCAGCAAAACCCCATTTATGGATATCTGCCGCTGCATTTCGTTTAAGATCGCCGTTACTATAAAAGCGTTGCGGGATTTATCCAGCGCCTGTAAATACCGTGCAGCTTTCGCCTCCATCGGCTTGTCCAAATCAAACCGCACATTGATCCGATACTTGCTCATTTCTTCGCCTCAGCTTTCATCTGCGCCTCGGCCAGATACTCATATCCCTTTGCGGCGGCGCAGATGTCCTCAATGAATTTTACACGGTCTGCGTTTACCTTGCTGAAATTTTTAATGAGACACCCGCCGCCACCGGTCACATACAAGGTCATCGTGTTCTCATCATAACCGTGCTCACGAAGCCTGCGGAAGATGTCCCGCACATACTCGGCAGCAACACTCTTGATGATTTTCAAATCAGCAGGCGCAATGTTTGCTGTGCCGGTGATCAGCACCTCGTCAATGATGGCATCGTTGATTTCCCGTTGTGTTTTCTGCATAAACGCCTCCCGGACAGCAAGCGTACACTGGTAAGTCCCGAATTTCTCGGTGAACATTTTGCCCTGCTGCGGCTTGCCGTTGATCATATACAGCGTGTTCATCGTGCCGTTGCCGATGTCGGCGATCAGATTGACGCCTTTCAGTGTGGTGGCAAAGCCGGCAATAGCGGCGTACCCCTGCGGATAGATACGCACATCGTCGATATAGAGGTGGTAGTCTGCCTTTTTGTAGGAGAACTCCACCTCGGCATTCTTCATCAGATATTCCTTGAAGTCCGCCTTTTGCCCGCTTGTCCAGGTCAGGGGCAGACCGGCGGCAATCACAATGTGCGCCTCGGTGAGATTTTCCGTTTTCAGCTCCTTGGCGATGGCCGCAAGGGTCAGCACATAGTAATCCTCATCCTTGATCTTGTCTGGTGCAAATTCCTTGTGCCCCTCGCCGGTGAGATAATACCTGCCGTTGTAGATCAGCATATCTGCTGTAAACAGCGGTTCGTGGTCATAGGCGGTGATGCCGGTGGGAAAACAGAAATTTGCCGTTTTCATATTCCCGTACCCGTGGTCAATGCCGATGATTTTTGTGTTGTGGATTGTTTTCATTTCCTCATCCTCCTCATTTATTCTGATCTCTGATTTGTGCGTATAACTCACTATCGGACGGCAGTACCGCCCGGCGGAAATAGTTGCAGTAGATGCCGCTCCGGCTGATGATCTGCACGCAGCGATGTGCTTCTCCGTCATCCAGCAGGATGCAGTTGCCGTGGTCATAGCAGCAGCATCGCCGGCGCACCAGTTTGTTGACTCGCCCTCGCTGGGACGGGTATATTCTCCATTTCATAATCTCCACCTCCGTTTGGGCATAAAAATAACACCTACCGATTTTTAGTAGGTGTTATCCGACGATTTTGCCGCTCTCAAAGCCGTAGTCCACGCCGGTATAGGCTTCATAGGCCTGTCCGATCTTTCGGATGCGCTTGAGCACGCCGCTGTGATTTTTGTAGCCCAGCTTTTCGGCAATCTCCTCCAGCGTGTCGCCGCTCATACGCAGTTCAAGGATCTGCATATCCTTTTCGCTGAGCGTGGCCTTGAACTGATCCACCAGTGCCTGTGCTACCACTGTTTCCTCCACATTCTGCGACGGGTCAGGCTCCTCGTATTCCTGTCCGCCGTGGGTGTCGGTATAGGCCTCTTGAAATTCCTCCAGAGAGATTATTGGGTGCTTGGTGCGGGTGTGGTACCATTTTCGGATAAAGTCCGTTTTCTGATTGCTTTTACGAAAATCAAAGTCCTCAAAGCAGGGGTACTCCCGTGCCACTCGGATGATCTCGTCCATCCGGTGCTTTTTCATCACATTGGGCACAATGTAGCGCAGATAGATGTCGATCTGCCATTCCGGCACATACCCCAATTCCGAGTGGCAACCTTTGAATAATTCGCCGGCGGACGCCAAGATGCCTTCGTCCGTCAGCTCTTGAATCCAGTAGTCCGGGCAGTGGGCAAACCGCCACGCCGGGTCGTAGCCGGAGTAAATTTCCATATACTCGCCGAAGCCCATATACGGCCAGACCATAAAGGCGGTGGCGTCTATGATGAGCAGTCGGAACAGGTCGCTCTCCACGAATTCGCAGGCGGCCCGGTTGTGAAATAGCTCCTGCGGATTCCTCGGGATGGCGTTCAGCTCTGCCCCACAGTGGGACAGGATGCTTTTCGGGATGAAGTAGTAGAACGGGATGTACTCTGCGTTACGGAACGGCGTAGGCGGGCCGTCCTTTCTTGTCAGCATAATTGGCATTTTTATCGTCTCCTTTCCAGAGGGCCAGCGCCCTCTATTTTTTAACGGCATAAGCAAGCACCGATTGTTCCTGCTTTTCAAAAATAATTTTAGCATAGTTGCTGTCCGATAAAAATCCCTCATTAGAGAAATGCTTCAAAAACATTTTCAAAAGAACGGGATGCTCATTACATCATCTCTTGAATGCCTCCCTGACTGTAATGTGCAGACCAGCCGATGGTCCCTTTTTATCCCACTCAATTTCCTATACTCGTTTTGCAAGGATAAAGAGACATGGGAGGTACAGAGATGCAGTTTTTTAAGCTGGTAGGGGCATTCGCAGCCGGGAGCGGCGGACAGGGCAGGAAGCGGACGGCTGATGAAAATGTGGATTTACTGGCCGCCAAGAGCGAGGCCTTCAACAAAGGGCTTCGGGGCCGGGCTTTTTTCTATGTGGTCAACGCCTCCGGCGGCACTTTTACGGCAATGGCCGTGCAGAAGGACCCTTGCATGAATATGAATCCTCAGTTTCCTGCGTATACGGAGGCATTGGGCGTAAAGCTGACGGATATCCATGCGGAGGAGATTTCTCTCCATGCTGCTTGTAATTTGCTGCACCGAGCCAGCCGAAGTGATTATATTGAAGATGATGACGATGTTTTGAAGACGCTGGATCTGGACTACATGGTAAATCGGCGCTTCAGTGACTTCTGCTTCCGGGAGGATCTCATGGACGAGGCTTGCAGGGACGAGATCTACGCCAAAGCCGGACGGCTCTTTACAAAGGACTGCCTTCTCCCGGAGCTGGACCGCATTTACGCCGGAGGTTCTTTCGGAAAAATCGTTGGTCATCCCGTCCACTACTTGATACAGACTGATGACGCAGGCATCCGCCGGGAGATAATCCAGGCCTTGCTGCCATCGCTCTACGCCAATAGGCGGCTGCAAAACAGGCGGTACAGCGCTGTCCGCTTTCGCGGAGAGGCGTTGCATGGGGAGTCCTCGGCTTACGACCAGTTTTATAAAAGCAACGCCGGTGGCACAGTGATCGTCCAATACAGCGCCGACTACGGCGACATAGACGACGAGGATACGGCTGACGGGATCCGTGATACCATTGAAAAGCTATGCAGCTACATCAAAAAATACCGTCATCAGGTGCTGACCATCCTTTGTCTGCCCCGGGAATGCACGAAGCTGAAAGAGCTTTTTTACGAAAATCTCGGCACGGTCAGTTTTGTGGAGCTGAAGGAAGAATTCCTCGAGGGTGAACAAGCTGGAGATTACTTGAAGCTGTTGGCCCGGGACAATCATGTCCGCACAGATAAAAAGCTGTTTGCTAAGCTGGAGGGAAACCGGGGGTATCTGGCGCCGGAACTGAGGACAATCTTCGATGGTTGGTATAACAACAAGCTGAAAACCACCGTGTATCCCCAGTACAAAGAGATTACCACTGTAAAAACCGAGGTGGAGAAAGCCAAACCGAAGGGCGACGCATACAAAGAGCTGATAGAGATGATCGGCCTGACCGAGGCCAAGAAGGTCATTTTGCAGGCGCTGAACTACCACAAGGCGCAGAAGCTTTTTGCGGACAAGGGCATGAAAGTCGATCGCCCTGCCATGCACATGGTGTTCACCGGAAATCCCGGTACGGCCAAAACCACTGTGGCCCGGCTCTTTGCCCGGATCATGCGGGAGAACGGGCTGCTGTCCCGGGGGCATCTGGTGGAAGTAGGACGGGGCGACCTGGTGGGCAAATATGTGGGCTGGACGGCGCAGACCGTGCAGAAAAGGTTTGAGCAGGCGGAGGGCGGCGTACTGTTTATTGACGAGGCCTACTCGCTGGTGGATGCTCGCAGCGGCTCTTATGGGGATGAGGCCATCAACACCATCGTGCAGGAGATGGAGAATTACCGGGACGACATGGTGGTGATTTTCGCCGGGTACCCGGATAGGATGGAGGAATTTTTGCAGAAGAATCCCGGCCTGCGCTCTCGCATTGCCTATCATGTACCCTTTGCGGATTACAGCGTGGAGGAGCTATGCAGCATTGCGGCGCTGACCGCCCGAAAGAAGGGCTTGCATCTGGATGATCAGGCACAGGAAAAACTGGCCTCTGTGTTTGAGACGGCACGGAGACAGGCGGATTTCGGCAATGGCCGCTATGTTCGCAATATCCTCGAAAAAGCAAAAATGGCGCAGGCCACCCGGCTGCTGACTCAGGACTATGAAAGTCTCACGCAAAAGGAGATCACGACCCTGTGTGCCGAGGATATTGAAATGCCGGAGATTGCAGCCCCGGCAAAGCAGAGGATAGGCTTTTCGGCGTGACTTCCCATGTCCTGTTTTCTGCGCTGATTCTTGATGCGCAAATGCGCTTGCAGGATAGAAGCGATAAGGCAGATCATACCCGGTGGAGCATTTTTGCCTCACCGGGTATTTTACACTATGGTTAGACTGACCAGCTATGGAATCAAAAACAATTTGGATAACGATTCCGGACTGGTCGGCCAAGTAAAAGCATATATGGAGGGAGTCTTCGATATGAAAAAATGGTTTAGACCGGTTAGAGTGATCAAAAAGCGGATTGACATCTCGGTCAATATGGATGATTACCGGATAGATGACCCTGTTGTTAAGGCAGCGAAACCATCCAGCAAGAAATCAAAGAAAATTTCAGATGATGCGTTGTCTTTTTATATTGGTTTTTTGCAATATGTAATACTACAGGTTATCTGTAATTGTGGGTTAAAAATTACGAAGCTGTATTTGTCTAAGAAAACCTGCACATGCTACATTGCAGTAAAGCATTACGGGTATATTCATGATGAAAAAGTAAAGTACAATATAGAGTTTAGAGTAAATAATCAGATAAATTATACGCTGAAAAGAGGAACTAAAGCCGATGACGGCTGGGGAATGGCAGCTCCTAAAATAAAAGAAATTCGTGTTGGAAAATTTGAATCGAGCAGCCATCCTATGGCCACGTTATATTTGAATCTAATTTGCAGGGGAATCAGGGAGAATGACGAAGCTGCAGAAGCAACGCTGGCGGCGTGGCGGGAGCAGTATTGCGACGCTGACCGCCCCCAAAAGGGGGATGCAGTGGAATAGTCGAGCTCAAAAAAAGTGGCCTCTGTTTTTGGGATGGCACGGAGGCAGGCGGACTTTGGCAATGGCTGTTATGTCCGCAATATCATTGGTTAGTCTGATACCCATAGGAGGCACTTATGAACGACAAGGCCATTCGGAATATTCTGATCGCGTACCTGAAGGCATCCAATCACGAGATCCGCATTTATCAGGAAAAGAGCATAGGCACTTCGATCTGTGATGTAATGGCGGTAACGGACAGGCTGACCGGCTATGAGATCAAAAGCGACTTGGACAACTATTTCAGATTGGCCGGCCAAATAAAAGCATATGACCGGTTCTTTGACGAAAACTATTTGGTGGTCAGCAAAAGCCACTGTCAGTCTGCGCAGTATCATGTGCCGAACCACTGGGGCATCCTGTGCATCGAAAATGACAATATCACTTTGTTTCGGGAAGCGCTCGGCAACCAGCAGGTATCCCGGAGAAACCAGCTTACCATACTGTGGAAGCTGGAGCTCAAGAATCTTCTGGTTCGGAATAATATGCCCCTCTATGCGCAAAGGGATCGTAAGTACATATCAGAGCAGTTGGCTTCGACAGTGGAGCCCGGCCTTTTAGGGCGACAAATTACCCGGGAACTGCTGCAAAGAGATTATTCCGTTTATGACGCGCAGGATCATACGCTCTATTACAATGACGGTGAAGGGTTTCCGGCGGAGGAAATTGTGGATATGCTGTCGGAAAAGAATCTGGAGCAGATGACGCTGGATAAGTGGATTGAGCTCTATCGGCAAGCGGCCGCCGTGCATGAGCACAAGGAACAGCTATACCGAGCGCCGACGGTCGGCAGAACACCGCATGCGATCCCCTACACAGATATTGAGGTTTCCTTGGGCGCTCCCTGGGTCGGCAAACAGATTATTGCGGATTTCATTGCTCATATTCTGGAGAGTGAATCGGATTTTTCCAGATTTTTGGGATACGAAGAGGTAACCGGAAGCTGGTGCATCCACAATAAGGACTATCTGGCCTCCTTAAACAGCAAAAATGCGATGTTCAAGTACGGACTTGAACGATACAATGCACTGCGCATCATGGAAAATACACTGAACCTGCGGGAGATCAAGCTGCTTGATAACGGAACGGAGTACAACGAACGGGATACCCTTGCTGCCCTGGAAAAGCAGCGCCTGATTAATGAAGAATTCAAGCGGTGGATCTGGCTTGACGAGGACCGCTGTTGGCTGGTGGAAGAAGCCTATAACAACATGTTTACCGGCTATGAAGCGCAGAAGTATGACGGAAGCGCGCTGCAATTTCCGGATATGTCGCCGGCGTTTACCCTTTATGGCTACCAAAAGGATGCTGTGCAGAAGATCCTTTCTTCGCCGAACACCCTCCTTGCCTTCGATGTAGGGGCGGGCAAGACCTATATCATGATTGCCGCAGCCATGAAAATGCGTTCGGAGGGGATCTCACGGAAGAATCTGTTTGTTGTACCGAATCATATTGTCGGTCAGTGGGAAAAGATATTCACCGATCTGTATCCGAAAGCAAAGGTTCTGGCTGTCGAACCGAAGTCCTTTAAGCCGATGATGCGGCAGAAGGTACTGAAACAGATACGCGACGGCGACTATGATGGAATCATCATGGCATATAGCTGCTTTGAAATGATTCCCCTGTCGGAAGATGTTGTGCTTGACAATATGAAGCAAAAGCTGAACCGCCTGAATGATGTGCTGTTCGATGCGCGCCAGCGGACGGTTTTTTCCAATACGATTGACCGGGAAAAGAAGTACATCAAAAAGCTGACCCGGGAGTTTTTGGATAGCATGACGACGCCCCAAACCGGTGATATAACCTTTGACGAATTAGAGATCAACACCTTGTTTGTGGATGAGGCGCACAACTACAAAAATATCCCCATACGGACAAAACTGAAAAACCTGAACGGAATCAACACCAAAGGTTCCTCTAAATGCATGGATCTGCTGCACAAGGTGCGCTATGTTCAGCGCACAAATGGTGGGCGAGGTGTGGTGCTCGCCACAGGCACGCCGCTGTGCAACTCCATTTCCGATGCCTATGCCATGCAGCTTTATCTGCAATATGACGAATTGGAAAAGAGTCATCTGGATGTATTTGATAACTGGGTCAAAACCTTTGCTTTACCCGAGCAGCTCTGCGAGATCGATGTGGATACCTCCAAATTCCGTTTTGTGAGAAGGTTCTCCAAATTTTTTAATCTTCCGGAGCTTTCACGGATGTTCTCGCAAATCGCTATTTTTCATGCGATGGACGACACGGAAGAGATGCCGAAGCTGGAGAGCTATACAGATGTAACCATCAAAAGGTTTCCGGTACTCACTGCCTATATGAATTCCCTATGTGAACGAACCGAGGCAATTCGCGGCAAGGCGGTGGACCGTCGCGTAGACAATATGCTGAAGGTCAGCACGGACGGGCGAAAAGCTGCGCTTGACCTGAGATTGGTGGGAAAAGAGCAGCCGGCGGGTGAGAGTTCCAAAATCTGTCAATGCGTGGAGCGTGTGACGGCGCTGTACAACAAGTATCCCCAGATGACACAGCTGATATTTTGTGACTATGCGACCCCAAAGAAGGATGCATTCAATGTTTACGATGCACTGAAGGAGAATCTGGTACAGTGCGGCATTCCGGCTGCGCAGATCGCATTTATCCACCACTACCATACAGAAAGCCGCAAACTGGAGCTGTTTCGTAAATTCAATGCGGGGGACATACGCATTCTGATTGGTTCGACCTTTAAGCTGGGTATCGGGGCCAATGTGCAGGAGAGGCTGAAAGCCATTCACCATTTGGATGTGCCCTGGCGCCCTGCGGACATGATACAGCGTGAAGGCAGAATCCTGCGCCGGGGCAATCAGAATAAAAATGTGATCATCTACCGTTACATTACCGAAAGCAGCTTTGATTCCTATTCCTGGCAGATTTTAGAAACAAAGCAGCGCTTTATTACACAGTTTCTCACAGGAACCACCTATCAGCGCTCTATTGAGGATCTGGAGAACCAGGTGCTGACCTATGCACAGGTGAAAGCGCTTGCATTGGCTGAGCCGCTGATGAAACAGCTGGCTGAAAAAGAAAACGAGGTCAAGAACCTGAAAATTCTGCTGTCCAGGGAGCGGCAGACTCTTGCAGAGCAGAAAAAGGAGCTTGCGCAAATCGATGAAAAAATCAAAGCGGCCAGGCAGCGCTGGGAAACATCGATAGCCGCAGTAGACACCCTGAAGAAATACGATGCCGATGCACGCAAGAGTGCCTATCAGCGGATCAAGTCACTTCTGACAGATGACTTTCTCACCTCCGGGAGCGCATTGCAGATGCCAATGGTTTTGGGAATGGGCATGGAGCTTCCGGAAAGGCAGGATGAAAAGAAGCCTTATATCCTGCTGAAATATGCGGAACAAAAATACCTTGTTCCCATGGGTGACACACCGGCGGGCAATGCCCGCCGTGTGATCAACGCCTTGAAAGAGTTCCAAAAGTTTGCGGATCAGGACAAGGAACACCTGGACAAGGTGGTTTCCAGAAAAGAGGAACTTCAGAGCCTTGCGCAGTCACCGGATCATTCCTATTCGGATCAATTGGCGGCCTGCGAAAAAGAGGCCAGTCGGCTTCGCGAGCAAATCGCCGTGCGTGCGGAGTGCGGAGCCTTCACGGATTAGCGCCATGTGTGCCTGCTTCGGTATTCTGTGGCCTGTTTTTGCCCCACGCCATCTTGTATTATAAGATATACCGTGATAGAATATGGTAAAAGAGGAAGTGATCCCATGCCTGTGAAACAGCCGAAAAAACTGCTGATTCTGAACATTTTGGATATCCTGCGGAAGTATTCCGACGAGGAGCACCGTCTAAGCCAGAAGGACATCGTCGAGATTCTGAAAACCGAATACGACATGACAGCTGACCGCAAAGCCATCCGGCGGAACATTCTGAACCTCATGGACTGCGGCTACAACATCGAGTACAGCGAGTCCATCCGTATGGTGCCGAACCCCAAAACCGGCGTGCCGGAGGAGAGCTACCTGTGGTCAGACTTCTATCTGGAGCGGGACTTCACCGACGGCGAACTGCGGCTGCTCATTGACAGTCTGCTGTTCTCCAAGCACATCCCTTACAGCCAGTGCAAGGAGCTGGTGAACAAGCTGGAGGGCCTGTCCAATGTGTATTTCCGCAGCCGGGTGAAGCACATTGCCCGCCTGCCGGAGGACAAGACCGACAACAAGCAGCTCTTTCTCACCATCGAGCTGCTGGACGAGGCCATCAGCCGGGGGCGGAAGGTCAGCTTCAAGTACCTGGAGTATGGAACGGACAAGCGGCAGCATAGCAAGACCCGCCCCGACGGCACAGAGCGGGTGTACATCATCTCCCCTTACCAAATGGCAGCCAAGGAGGGGAAATATTACCTGATCTGCAACTATGACAAGTATGACGACATTTCCAACTATCGGCTGGACCGCATTACGGAGCTGAAAATTCTGGACGAGCCCACCAAACCCTTCGAGCATCTGAAGTGGGCCAATGGCCGGACGCTGGATCTGGCCACTTATATGAAGGAGCACCCCTATATGTATGCCAGTGACAATGTCCGGGCGGTGTTTCGGGTGGCCAAGGCCATGGTCAGCGATGTCATCGACCTGTTTGGCACAGAGGTGACCTTCTCCGACGAGGACGACGCCGGTGTTACCGTGACGGCCTTTACCAATGAGATGGCCATGGAGCAGTTTGCCCTGAATTTCGCCCCGGATGTGACGGTGCTGGAGCCCCAGCGCCTGCGGGAAAAGGTCAAGAGCGCTTTGGAAAAGGCGTTGGAGAAATATAAGTAAAGGGGATAACATCATGAATCAGCCTGCCAACAATAAAAAACTACTGGATTTTCTGCTGTATAGCTACTTTGGATGCAGCAGTGAGGATTCCGAGCAAACAGTGAAGAAAAAATGTGCGTACCGCGCGTATTTAGACTTGGCTCGAACGGTCAAATATGTCTATTCTTCAACGGAGCTGGAAAAAGCAACGGTCGGTACTGATGCACATGCGTTCATTGATATTCGGAAAAAACGAATTGAAGCTGTCTGCTATAAACTAATTGAATCCATCGAAGGTTATCCGAATCATTCTGGCGGTTTCGACACATGGCATGAAAGCAAATGTGCTCAAATTATTGATCGGATGAATGCGCCTTATGGTGATGGTAAGAAAGGATTTCTTAAAGCCCGTTTTACATACGGGCAAGCACAGAAATGGGTGAATATGACGCTGAAATATCTGTGGTTGCTTGATATGCTGCCGAATGGCCTTTCTGAGGCGGAGTTGCATGTACCGGTTGACAGCTTTATTCTTGAAGCTCTAAAAGAGACGCAGCAGTTCAACACCGAGGGAAACAAGATTACCGGTTCCGGCGAATCCTACTATTATAACGGCGAAGCGTGGAGTGCCATATCTGATCCTAAAAACTACAAAAAACTGCAAAAGGAAATCAGGGACATTGCAAAAGAACGGGGGATTTCCCCTATTCAGTGGGAAGGCCCTGTATGGATTAAAGTTGCACAAAACAGAGAAACGAGAAAGAAGGAACAAGAAAGAAAATAAAAAATAAGTAAACCTTAAAAGGCGCACGGAGAACGATTTGTTCTCCGTGCGCCTTTTTTATCCCACCCGCCATGCTACACTATCCTCTGAAAGGAGCGGATGTGTATGGATAAGACGACCGCTTGGATGCTGCGGCGGGACGGGATTGCATTTCCCTGTCAATGGCACTACTACGGAAACGCCGACCCGGCGGAGGTAGAGGAGACCCTCTACGCTGCCGAATGGCTGTATGATGCTACCCAAAGCGAGGAGATCCGGCACCTGTGCCTGGACCTGATCGCCGCCTACGGTGTGGCGCTGCGGCCTAACCGCAATCTGGTGCGGAACCTGCTGTTGGCCGTCCGGGAGCGGCCCTATGTTTTCCTTAGCCGCACTTTCGTGGAGCGGCACGCCGGGGAGCTTTTCTATGTGGACCCGGCCCGGCTGGCGGAGCTGAACGCCGCCGTAAACCGGGCGCTGAACAGCGAATTTCTGCGGGTGCGTCTGGGCGGACTGTATGACACCGCACCCGGAAACCGGGATCTCTACTTTCGAGTGTCCGGGGCAAATTTTGATTGGCTGCCGCTGATCCGGGCGTTTGCCGAAGCCCGTGCCGCCGAAGCCGACACCGTCACCGTGCTGTGGGATCAGGAGAGCACCGGACACAACGAATATCTGACAAACGGGGCCGGACGCACACTGGATCATATCCCCCTGCAAGAGATTGTGCAGTGACCGCATTTTCTCCCAGCCCCAACAAAACGCATACGGCGGCAGGTGATTGCACCTGCCGCCGCTGCTTATTTCTCCATCCACTTTTTGATGGTTTTGTTGGTGTTGTGCCGCTGCACAGCGCCCACCGCCGCCGCTATATTGGCGTCCCGCCGGGCTTTCTCCGCAATGGAGTTCTGCCGGTCCAGCAGGTCGTTCTGCTCCATGGCCAGGGCGTTGGCCTGCTGCTGTTCCTGCAGGCGCATTTCCTCCAGCGCCCGCTGCTGGCTCTTGTCGAAGTATTCAATCGCCTGGCGCACATCGTAGTCCGAGGTGGAGATCATGTCATAGATGTACTGCAGGGCATCCACCCGCCGGTATTGGGCCGGGACGATGCGGGTCTCCCCGTAGAGCGCCGCCAGTTCTTTTTTTGCCTGGGTCAGTTCCTGTTCCTCTTTCCTGATTTGCGCTTGATGCTCCGCTTCCCATGCGCTGCGGGCCGCTTGATACCGGGGCAGGAGCACGGAGTCATATTCCTCCTTCGCCTTGGTGTATGCCTCGTCAAACTCCTGCTGCTGCCGGTTTGTGGCCATACGGGCGGCCGTGCACTGCTGTTGGTATTCGGCGGAATTGCGGATTCTCTCGATGGTTGCCGCCTTTTGCTTGCGGTAAAGAGCGAAGTAATACACAGGCACCCAGACAAACAGCGTCAGTGCAAACATCCAGACGAGAAAAGCACTGTTGCTGAAGGTGGAGAGGGCCAGCGTGATCCCGGCAGGCCCCAGCATCAGCAGCCAGTTGACCTTGCAGCCGTGCCGGATAGGCGGCTCGGTGTAATGGGCCTCCTGCCGCACCGGCGGCTGGGGCTCCGGTTCGGCGTAGGTCTCCGCCCGCTCCTCCGGCAGAAACTGTTCCAGCACCTGAATCTGCGTTTCCAGCTCCAGCGCCTGCTTGACGACTCCCACTTGCTTTTCGTGTTCCATAGTGTTTTCTCCTTTTCGTTTGATATGGACAGGATAGTGCACTTCATGCGCCTTTTTCGTCCTACGGTGTCAGGTGTTGAGCATCGTCCATATTTTCATGTTTTTTCTTGAGACGATTCGGTTTTGGGAAGAATACCAATATCTGCGAGTGCTTCCTTGTTATAACAGCGCCGAAACCACGCGATGCTGTTCTCCAACATTGCTTGCTGCTGCGCCAGACAGTAGGAGTTCAGCAGAAATTCAATGCTGCGGTTGCCCTTGAGAAAGTCGCTGATGGGCTTGAGCAGCTTGTGAATGCCCTTCAGCGGCCCCCGGTAGTACTCCAAATCCAAATAATCACAGACAAAAAAATCATCGTAAAACACAAGCGGTATGGCCTCTCCCGGATCGCCCGATACGGTGTATCCGCGGCAGGTCATGTCGCTGGTATCGCCTCTGACACGCATTCTTGCCAGTGCGTGATCCTGGTTGCTGAGCCAATTGTCGGAGTATTCCGAAACGGGCAGCTCACGCCGCAGGGTTTCGGCGTCCCAAGTGCAGAGGTCGGTCAGCACAAAGGGCTCGTCGGGCCTTCTGTGGGAACACACGATGTCCCCGGCGTGAAACGGAGTGGGGAAGTCGAACCACATCCCGTCGAAGGCAAGAGACAGATCTAAGTCGCGATCGCTGATCGCTCTGCAATCCAACTGGCACACCTCTCCCTGCGGGGTCAGAATGCAATAATCCTCCCGCGGCAAATCCTCCCCGGGATCCATGGGACGCTTGAAAATGCGGAGACCGACTGTTTCTTCCTCTGCCGCCCTCCGGATCGCTGCGGACAGGCAGCGGTCAAAATCACTGAACGGGCCGAACTCCATATCTCCGCATAATTCACCCTGCCGGGACAGCTCACAGACATAGACGCAGCCCTCCGGCTCCTTGAAGCGCCGCAGGTCCCGCTCCTGCAGGTCAATATAGTCCCGCAGAAACTGGTGAAAATCCGGAATGGCCTCCAGATTCATCCGCTCCGCCATAGCGCAGTTCGGCATGGTGTCGATGATCTCCCGCCATGCGGCAATTCTTTCCTCCAGTGCAGCGTTTTTGCACCAATACACCAGAAAAGCCGCCTCCGGCGTGGTAAATGAATAGTTCAGCTTTTGCAGGTGCTCCCGCATATCACGGGAATCAATAAAACGATAAATGTCCAACTTCTTTTCCTCCTGTTCATTCTGCCTGCCCCAGCAGTGTCGACTGCCGAAGCAGGCAATAGGCGTTCAGTAAAAATTCGATTCCGCAATTTCCTTTGAGATAGGTGCTGACAGGCTGCAAAATTTTATGAGAACTGTCCAGCGATCCCCGGTAATATTCCAGGTCCAGATAATCACAGATGGGTGCTTTCTCCCGACGAATCAAGTTTCCTTCCGCGCGATACCCAAAGGCGCCCATGATACGGCTGTCGCCCTGCTCGAGAAGACGCTCTACTGTCCAGTCGGCGCAATCCAGCATCTGCCGGTCATACTCGCTGGGCGGCAATTCCTTCATAATTCGCTCAGATCCCCAAGTGACCATGTCCGTCAGGACAAACGGTTCATTGGGAGAAAATCGAGAGCAGACAATGTCGCCGCTATGAAACGGTGTAGGGAATGCAAACCACATCTCCTCAAAGAGAAGATAGGTCATCATATCTTCGGCATCCGTCGGCAGGCAATTAATTTGCATGATCTCACCGTCCTGATTGAAGAGACAGGTGCCTATCCGACGGCTGTGCTCTGCCGCATTGAGCGGTTCCTTGCGGATCTCCAGTTTGCAGCAGCCCGCAGCATGTGCCGCATGTATCGCAGCGGCAAGACAATCCTTGTAACTGCGATACACGCTGCCCGAATCGGTTTCTTCCGCCGCTGTTGTTAATCTGTATTGATAGACGCAACTGCCTGCCGCCTGAAACTGCCCCAGCATTTTCTCCTGCAGTTCGATGTAGGCAGCTACCCGCTCCCGGATATCCCAAGCGTAGTCCCAAGGACAACTCGGCACATACCCGACTATTTCCTGCCATGCGGCGATTTTTTCGTTCAGTGTGGCGGCCTTGCAGTACCAGATCAAGAACATTTTTTCCTCTGTACTGAATCGGTATTGAATTTCCACCAGGTATCGCCGGATGTCGGCGGAGTCTATAAATCTGAAAATGTCCATCTGTACTCGCCTCTTTATAGGTACTCCATCCAGCGAATTTGCCGGATGCCCAGTTGCTTTTTCCTTGCGTAGCACAGCGCCCGCCAGGTTCCGCTATGGATCCGGGAATGCTCATCGTAGACGGCGATCAGGCGGCTGCTGCGGTCAATCATATACCGGTCCCGGGCCGCCAAAGCGGCCATCCGCCGTACCGGTTCCACACAGAGAATGCGGTCAGATGCCGCTATAGTTTGCCGATAGGAATTCTCTGTTACATCGGCGTTATAGCCCGGAAAGGGCAGAATCGCTATCAGCGTCAGCGGCAGATTCTTACGCAGTCGCAGCACGATCTCCGCCGCCCAAGCGTCCACTCCCAGCGCACCGCCGTAGAGAAATGTCGTATAGCTGTCGGCAATGGCCTGCAAAATTTCGCTCTCTAACGCACGAAGCATTTTGGCAGCGGCGGGATCACCGGTGTTGCTGCCCCAGGGGAAAAATTGGGGGCGATGCCCCGTAAAGCAGCAGGTTTTCTCTGGCTGTATGTCCAATGCTCATCCCTCCTGTTCCTTCTGAATACTGCGATAGTGCCGGCTTCCGTCCGCCTTGAGCGACAGTTGCATCTCATCGGGCAGCGAAAAGGCATGGCGAATCCGGGCATAAATTCCCGGTGTGCAGAGCGTAGGATGCAGATAGACCAGCGCTTTCCCGTGCCGCAGCTCTACCCGCCCACGGGGAAAGTAGTTGTAGGACATCCCGCCGGTAAGGGAATGCGGAAGTGTTTCCCAAAACCGCCGATGATTGTTGCCGACTGTATCGACCTCCGCGCCGGAAACGGGAAAGCACAGCAATTCTCCGTCCACATACCAGAACAGCCCTCGTTTCGCAGTCACCTCCATCACCTCCGACTATTAGGATAGGACAGTGCGTGGGCCTTTTTCGGTTCATCGCTGAAAAAAAGAAAGCCGGCATACACCGGCTTTTCTGAAACACACTTATGTTCTTTTTTGATGGTCGTCATTCCTAACGGTAGATAAGCTCGTTTGAAACGATTTCCATAGCGGCATTTCGAAGATTGTTCATTTTCTGCACCCAAAGCATCTGGTTTTCTGCTTTGAGGACCTCCGTTACGCCTTCCTTTTCGGCAAGCAGCTTTACAAGCTGAGAAAACATTGCTTCTGCCTGCTCGTTGAGGTCTGCAAGGTAATCGTTCAGCTTACCGGTGGTCAGCAGGTTGGCATAGCGTACACGGTGATGCTCCTTGAGATAGCGGAGGTGCCGCTGTCCCCATATTCCGATTGGCTCTTGTTCTTGCTCTGGCTCATCGTCCCCGGCGATTAGGTAGTAGTCACCGACCAGTTCATACTTCAGCCCTGTGCGCTCATCTGTAATGTGCTTTTCCATCATCAGCGCCTCCATCCCCACAACATTGACTTCTGCGGCTTTGCCTTGGCGACTTTGAT
>ERZ779890.2052-NODE-2052-length-19666-cov-3.638009_pt1 | contig 19666 bp, 9 predicted proteins | sample MGYA00511553_ERZ779890 | MGnify/ENA primary metagenome ERZ779890 (study PRJEB29588, sample SAMEA2152064) | human gut metagenome | biome: human gut; feature: human-associated habitat; material: faeces | place: Denmark | collected 2008/2010 ... | reverse complement strand
GCAGTTCTCGCAGACGTACTTGCCGGTCTGCGCGTTCTTGCGGAAGTTGTGGCCGGTCGCCGGGATGACTCTGCTGTACTTCACATCGCCGCAGCGAGAGCAGGCTTCTTCAAGCTTGCCATCCTCGGTGCAGGTCGGCTCGATACGCTTGGTCACATAGTCGTGGCCCAGAGCATTGATTTCCTCGGTCTTGGTCGCGCTGCACTTCTTGCAGGTGTAGGTCTTGATGCCCTTCTCGGTGCAGGTCGGCTCGGTCGTGACCTTGCCCTCGTCCCAATCATGACCCAGAGCAGGCAGAACCTTGCTGGACTTCACATCGCCGCAGCGAGAGCAGACTTCCTCTTCCTTGCCGTCCTCAGTGCAGGTCGGCTCGGTGCGCTTGGTCACATAGTCGTGGCCCAGAGCTGCAAGTTCCTCAGTCTTGGTCGCGTCGCACTTCGTGCAGGTGAAGGTCTTAACACCCTTCTCAGTGCAGGTCGGCTCCTTGGTGACGACACCCTCGTTCCAGGTGTGCTCGCCGGTGGCCTTGATGACCTCAGTCTTGGTCTCCTGGCAGCGCTTGCAGGTGAAGGTCTTTACGCCGTCCTCGGTGCAGGTCGGCTCCTTGGTGACAACACCGTTGTCCCAATCATGACCCAGAGCAGGCAGGACCTTGGAGTTCTGCTTCGCATTACATCTGGTGCAAACGTCCTCAGACAGGCCGTCTTCCGTGCAGGTAGCAGCCTTCTCAACGTGCTTCCAGTTGTGGCCCAAAGCTGCAACATCCTCAGTCTTGGTTTCCTTGCAGCGAGAGCAGGTGTAGGTCTTGACACCCTTCTCCGTACAGGTCGGCTCCTTGGTGACAACACCGTTGTCCCATGCGTGACCCAGAGCTGCAACGTCCTCCGTCTTGGTTTCCTTGCAGCGAGAGCAGGTGTAGGTCTTGACACCCTTCTCCGTGCAGGTCGGCTCCTTGGTGACAACACCGTTGTCCCAAGCATGACCCAGTGCCTTGATCTTCTCGGTTCTGGTCTCACCGCACTTCTTGCAGGTGTAGAGCTTTTCGCCCTCCTCAGTGCAGGTCGGCTCCTTGGTGACCTTGCCTTCATCCCAGACATGCTCGCCGACTTCGTTCTCGATCTTGATGACCTTTTCGTCACCCTCGACCGGGGAAACTTCGTTGCGCTCGAGCGCCTTGACGGTAATTTCGGTGTTGACATAGTCGCCGTAGCTGAACGTCAGAGTTGCAAGCGTGGTGTTCGCAGCAAGCGCTTCCTCGGAAGCAAACGCAAACGTGACCTCGCCCTTTGCCTCGTCAACGTAGAAGCTCTTGTACGCCTGCGTGGAGGTCTTGCCGGTGAGGGTGACCTTCGCCGGATCGTACTTGACAACATACTTGCCGTTGGTAACAGCAACGTCTTCGCTGATTGCAACAGTCAGAACGTGATCCTCAGCCTCACCCTTGGAAGGCGTGACGGACTGCGGACGCTCGGTCTGCTGGACCTTGAGTGCGTTCAGGCTGCCGGTGGAAGCGTTCACAGCTTCGCCAGCAGATTCCAGACGTGCCTTGCTGCTCATCTCGGAAACATCCAGAGCAGTCATAACATCGCTGCGCATCGAAAGGATCGCGCCGGTCTCCACTGCGTAGCCGTCCTCTTCGCCCTTTGCAGGAGCCGGAACCTTGGCAACGCTCACAGGAGCCTTGGTCTCAATGCCCATCATCTTCAGCAGGTCGGCGGGGATAGAATCACCAGAGGCAGTGGGAGCTGCGGAGTACAGGCCGGAGATACCGGTCACGCCGTTCAGCTTGCAGACCTTGCCGGTGGGGATAGCGCCGGTATCGGCATTCTGCTGCGTGAGGTTTGCATAGTAGATGGAGGCGTCGGTCGCATCAGCGATCAGCAGGCCGTAGCTGTCATCCAGCTCGATGTAGTCCATGGACACATTCATGGTATCCTCGAACGTCACGCCGATGTTGCCGAGCAGGCCGCGAACGAGCGTTGCGCTGACCTCTTCACCGGCCGCTGCCGTGGTGTCCCAAATAGGAACGGTGATGAACTGATACAGATCGCCATCCGCGTTCAGGACATAGTAGACATGGCAGGTCGTACCGGCGTCACACTCGGTGATTGGGCTGGAAGCGGGAAGCATGCTGTTGACCACATCCACAGTGATGTCGCCGATGTAGGCGATCGCAACCAGATCAGCATAGTTGGGGTTTGCGCGCCAGCCGGAGAGGCTGCCCTCGACGTAATCGGCCAGCTCATACAGGCCGTCGGAGTTGGAGATGTAGATCGGATCGCCGAAGGTCCTCGCGCTATGCTTGGTGCCGTCCGCCTCGGTCAGCGTGAAGTCGACAGCGGGGTTCTCAGCCATATCGCGGATCGCGTAGCTGGTGGAGCACTCGCTGCCCTGAGTTTCCTCAAAGGTAGTCGCGTTCACCTTGTACATGTGACCAGCTGCGTCATAGATATCGGTGCCCCACAGTGCGCCGGCGGAGTAGCCTGCGCCGTAGAACTGCGTTGCGGTGTAGCCGCTCTTCGCGGTGATCGCCTTGGTGCCGAGATCGATCTGGCTCCAGGCAGTGCCGTTTTCGTTGGTGACCTGTGCATTGACCGTCGCGTCAACATTGACATAGCCCTTGACGGTGACGTTGATGTCCTTGGAGACATGCTCGCCGGCCGCATTGACGGCAGCGGTGGTAACAGTGACAGTCGTGGTGCCCTCGCCAGCGCCGGTGATGACGCCGTTCTCAACGGTCGCAACATCGGGATTCGCGGAGCTCCAGGTCAGTTCATTGGTGGAGCCGAGGATGACCTTGGTGGAGATCTCCTTGCTTTCGCCAACATAGATGGTGACGTCCGTCGGGTTGACCTTCAGAGTCAGGTCGGTCGCTCTGTTGTACTGATACAGGGAGACAACAGGCCAGACCTTTTCGCCGAAGTTGCCGACCTCAGCCGGGATCAGCACAGCGGGATCGATGGCGTACAGCTTCGCAGTCTCGCCGTCCTGATAGGAGGAGACCAGCAGATAGCCGGTAGCCTGATCGTAGATCATGGAAGCGTACTGGCCGCCGCTGACAGCGGAGACGTTGGTCAGCTCCAGACCGGTATTGCCGAGGTCTTCCATAACCATGGAGTAGCCCTCGCCACCGTCGTAGGTGAACATATTGAACTTATACAGCTCGCCGCTCTCGGTCATAGCATAGTAGAAGTTCGCCGGGCAATCGGGGTAGCTGTACCACAGGTAGTTGTAATCATAGGTGCCGCTGCCGATGAAGGCAATGACAGCCAGAGGATCGTCTGCAAAGCCCTTCGTGGAAAGATCCCAGTAGGACAGGGTGCCCTCAACCGGGTTGAGCATCTCCAGGTAGGTGCCGTTCATGCAGATGCCGACCATTTTGCCAAACAGGCCTTCCTCCACTGCGGGAGACGCAGCTGCGTCGGACCACTGCCAGGAAGAAGCGATGGTGCCGTAGGAAGTGACCTCGAACGTGTCGGGATCAACGCCGAACATCGTATTGCCGCTTCCGTTGTGGACCAGAAGCTCACCCTCGTGGAGCGTACCTGCGACATAGCTGGAGCCTTCGGCGACCTTCGTCCAAGCAGCGGTGTTGTCGGTGCTGAACTCAGACCAGTAAGCCTTGCTGTCGTCGCCGTAGATCAGAGCGCTTGCCTTGATCTCGGGCAGAGCCTCAACGGTGACGTGGCAGACGTCCGTGAGCGCCGGGTTTGCCTTGGAGGCAACCGTGATGTTCGCCTCGCCGACTGCCAGCGTCTTGATCTCGCCGTTCTGGTCAACAGAGACAACGTCGGTGTTGCTGCTCGTCCAGGTGACGGTCTTGTCGGAGGCCAGCCACGGGATAACGCTCGCGGAAAGCTGATAGGTGCTGCCCTTGAGAAGCGTCAGCGCATGCTCGCTCAGCTCGACCTTGGTAGCCGGAGCCGTAGTGGGCAGGGTAACGGTGTTGGCAGGAACAACATACAGACCCACGAGGTGATCGTAGAACTGGTTTGCATTGCTGCCGCTGACGAGCTGCGTAGCTTCAGGAGTCTCGGGGTTGATGACCCACAGCTCGTTATCGACGTCGCCGCTGCTCTTGACGCCGTAAGCGCCGGCCAGATACAGTGTGCCCTTCGTCTGATCGTAAGCCATGGAGGCGTAGCTGGTGACATACATACCGGACTTGCCGATCTTTTCGCCGTCCAGCGTCAGAGCGCCGTCAGCGATCTCATCCAGCGTGTACTGATACAGATGAATGTTGCTGCCGCTTGCCGCGTTGACGCCGTAGAACTTGCCGTTGGCGTCGATGGCCAGCGTGCGCAGTGCATGGAATGCAGCCGAGCTGCTGGGATGATTGACCGTGATGTCGGCGACCTTGGTCAGCTCGCCGCTCACAAGATCCATCGTATACAGCTTGTTGCCGGTGTTGTCGGAATCGATGGTTCCGCTGGTGACATTGGAAATACGGTTGGTCAGGACGTACATGGTCTGATCCTTGGGGTTCATAGCCATGTCGGCGACCATTTCATTGGCGTCAAAGGTTGCCGGGAAGGAGGCGACCTTCTGTGCGTTGTCCAGCTCGTCCTGCGGAGCGGCATAGAAGCCGTCAGCGGTGGCGAAGAAGACATACTTGCCTGCGTACTCGGCAGCATAGACCTCCATGCTGGCATCAGCATAGTCGGTCATGCCCTCGGTCTTGGTCAGCGTGGTGGGATCGATCTCGACCCAGCGCGGGCCGTTGCCGCGGGAGGTGCCGGAGGTGAAGCCGAACATTCTGCCCGTGAAGTTCTCGGGCGTGCCGCCGTACTTGATCTTGTAGCTGACTTCGTTGCCCGCGTAGTCAGCGACCGTAACGGTGACATATTCGCCGGCTGCGTCGGTCAGCGGGAATACCAGACCGCATTTCTCGCCAGCCTGATCCTGAGACGGAACAGCAGCCATCTGCGCGCCGTCGATCGTCAGGATCTTCTTGCCGCTTGCATTGTAGAGGCCCATGAAAGCGATGTACTGGTTGTCCTGAGCGACAACGGTCAGCGCACCGGTCATCATGTCCTTCTCAACGTTGAGCAGCTCAGGAGCCGTATCATCGACCGTGTAGGTGTTGGCGAAGTAAGCGCCCTCACCCAGCTTGCCGGAGGTGATCAGCTTTTCGATCGCATTCTTATCCAGTGCGGCGCCGTCCTCGTAATACTCGGGGATCAGAGCGATGCCTGCGGTGATCTTATCGCCTTCCTTGAGGCCAAGGGATGCGATCTTCTGGTTGGCCGTCAGGCTGGCCTGCGTCTGCTTCCAGCTGGCGCCATTGGTGTAGTAGTAAGCACCGAATACCTGATTCGTGACGCCGCCCATGTAAAGGATCTCGTTCGTGGTCTCATCCTTGACGAAGTAGACCGCGGCCGCAGCGTTGCGGATCACGCTCACCGCGTACTTTGCGAGGGTGCTGTCGGAGTTAATGGCGGCACGATCGTAGGGGATCTCGTCCTCGATCACATACGGGTTGACCGTATAAATGGTCTCGTTCTTCTCGCCCGGATACTTGATCGTGTTGTAGTTGGTGTACGAGGACAGGCCCAGATAGGTGGGACGGGTGTCGCCGTACAGCTGCTCGACCAGCGTGGAGGTATCGAGCATGGAAGCATCGGACCAGTTGCCGTAGAAGCCGAGCATCGGGATGGAGTGTACGGGGAGCATTGCGCCGTCGTCGGTGTTGTTGGTGCCAACATAGACGTAGCCCTCGACATACGCGCCATTGGTGTAATACTGGTCAAGGTAAGCCTTGGTCTCAGCCGTCAGCTTGATGGTGACCTTGACGTTGACAGGCGTTCCGACCGGAACCTGCACAGCGTCCGTCTTCATCTGGGAGAGGAAGAGATAGGCATCGTAGGAGTTGACCTTGCCGTCCTTGTTGATATCGGCGACCGTCAGGTCATAGGTGGAGCCGTCGTTCGCGCCGGTGGTGTAGTTCAGGATCGCCTGAGCATCCGCCGCGTCGGTCTTACCGTCCTTGTTGACGTCGCATTCGTAGCCGACCGTGGGGACGATGGTCTTGCCGTCTACATCATAGGTCACGTTGGCTGCCAGGGAAGCAGTCAGCAGATCCATCATGAACGTAGTGGCATCGCTGTCCTCGCCATAGCGGGCTGCGAAAATATCCTGCGTGAACAGGTCGGTGGAGAAGGTGTACTCCTGCACCGTGCCGGAGAGGTTGTTGATGGAGAACTCGAAGGTGTATTCGCCGGTACGCTCGGGGTCGTCGCCGAATTCGGCCTTGACCTTGCCGTCAGCGGCAGTACCGCTCAGGTTGTCCTTCATCAGGATATAGCTCGCCGCGCTGACAGCATTGCCGACATTCGCAAGGCCGGCGCCCTGATTCATAACAGAATAGGTGTATTCGCCAGCATTGTCGTCATAGCCCTTCAGCGGCGTTGCGGTGGACATCAGCAGGCTGTTGGTCAGCGTGCGGGCGTCCAGACCGGTCTTTTCGTCGAGCTTATTCTCACGGATGTACTGGCCCATCACAGCCGCCATACCGGCGACCTGCGGGGAGGCCATGGAAGTACCGGACATCGTCTCATAAGCGGTGTGGCTGGTATGAGCGCCTTCGCCGTTATGCGCGCCGTTGACGGAGTAGATGCTGCCGCCAGGAGCGGTGATCTCCGGCTTGAGCTCCAGAGAGCCCGGAACACCCCAGGAGCTGAAGGAGCTCATGGTGTAATGATCGGAGCCATAGACCACAGAGCTGATGCCCTCGTTGATGGTCATGGAGCCGGTCGCATACGACTCATCCTCAGCCTTTGTGGAGGCGTCCCAGATCGCCAGGCCGTCAGCCATCGTGATGGAGACACACGGAGCCGCCTTATTGTAGTCGGACAGGTCCATGTTGATGACGCCGGCGGCGTTGTTGTAAACGACGGTTGCGATCGCGCCAGCTTCAACAGCGTTCACGCCCTTCAAATAGAAGGAGATGCCGCCGCGCTGTACGAACACGATCTTGCCGGTCACATCGATGCCCTCGAAATCCTCTGCGTTACCGGCAACACCGGCAGGAAGGATGACATAGTCATGCGTGCCTGCGAGGGTACCCAGCTTGGCATTGGAATAATCGGTCTCGTTGTAGAAAACGTTCATGTCACCAACGGTGAAGTAGCTGCCGGTGAAGCCGTCGTTGTCAACGGAAGCCACCGCCAGAGAGTTGGTGAAGGATCCGGGAGAGCCGTCCATCTGCATGGAGACATCGTCCGCATACAGGTAGCCGAGCTGTGCGTTCTCAGCCCAGTAGCCGGAGTTGCCGGCGGACATGCTGACAACGGTGCCGCAGTTGGCGAGGCTCGCCATGATCTCGGCATAGTCACCGTCGACACGGCTGAAGCCGGGGCTGCCGGAGCCGAGGGAGAGGTTCACGGAGTCGCAGCCGAGCATGACAGCGTCTTCGATTGCGACCATATAGTCAGAATCATACGCGCCGCCGCCCGAACCAAAGACCTTCATGACAACGAGCTGTGCGTCCGGAGCAACGCCCTGCACCTTCACGGTGTCCAGTGCGCTTGCGAACGTGCCGTCAGCCTGCTGGATGTAGGCGTTGGCCGCCGCGATACCCTCAACGTGAGAGCCATGCTCGCCCTGCGTGTCATGCACATGGTCGATGGTGTAGTTCTTGTCGATGTAGTTGTAAGCAAACGGGATCTTGGCATTGACATAGGCCTTGTCCGCGCTGATCTTGCCGCCGGCAGCGTTCAGCTGCGACAGAACATCAGCGGTCAGGTCGGCCTTCGTCAGAATGCCCGCTTCCTTCTTGTACTCGTCAACGCTCATGCCCTTGAGGCCGGCAATGTGCGCGATGGAGTACTCATAGCCAGCAGCCGAGAAGGACTGCTGCTCGTAATCGATACCCGTATCGATCACGGCGATCTTGCTGCCAGCGCCGGTGTAGCCTGCTGCCCAAGCAGTGCTGGAGCCGATCTGCGCAGAAGAGGTAGCCATGTTCGGATCATTGGTCTCGTTCTTGTCGACCACCATGGGTTCGTAGCGGTTTTCAATGAAAACCTTCTTGACGCCCTGAACCTTTGCGATCTCTTCGATTTGCTCGTAGCGGACGTTTGCCGAAATGATGTTGCCGGCAAAGGTCAGGTTCCAAACAACGTCGATGCTGTCCTTCAGAGCTGCGTCGATTTTCTGGACCATGCTGTTCTGCTTGCCCTTCAGGCTGTCACGGTAAGCGACGGCTGCGGAGCTCAGATCAGTAGACCCAAACTTTTCGACAGTGGAGGCATCTTCCAGCACGATGGAGACACGAACGATTTCGCCCTCCGCGTACTGCGTGTCCCTGCCGCCGTCAACGCTTTCTTTGTCCAGTGCGGACTCCAGAAGCTTTTCGGAAACAGGATCGTCCAGCTTTTCAAACTCCAGGCTTGCAGTCTGGCTGCTTCCTGCGGCGAACGACGGAACAACAAGTCCGACGCACATCGCAAGGACGAGGAGCATGGAAAGAAGACGGATCGGGAGATGTTTCTTCATATTCTTTCCTTCTTTCAAAAGACTTTTACCATGCGTGGGCAGGCATGGCTTGTTCCCGCCGCAGAGCATCTCTCTCCTTGCCGGGATATTACCGCCCAAACTGATAGGTTATCGTTTTTCACACCGATACCTACAGTTCTAAGCGTGAATATTTTACCAAGGAAGTAAAACCTATGTCAACTATTTGCTTCGCTAAAAAATTAACAAAAATGATGTGCGGTAGATTCACACAATTCATAGTATTTATCCAGTTTGCCAGCTTGGAATGTTGGTTTTATCCACGCACGACGTGCATTTGGGTATTTGTTTTTGCATCTGTTCCATCAAAATAATATGCGGTACGCAATAATCCTATCGATTAATATACAGATATTTTCCAAAAACAGCCGTTTTTCAGCAAAATATAAACTTTTTTCTGGCGCACCAAACTTTTTTCAGGCCTCAAAATGCAAGTTTCCGTTTTCTGTCCTGCATTTTCTGCTTTCCTCACAAGCACACGCCGCCGCACGCCGTGCGGTCGAAAACCGTCGAATATGCATTCGTGAATTTGCCGAAAGGCGGATACGCGGAAATAGCGGCGGCTTCGGGACCAGAACCGTCTCCGAAGCCGCTCTTCATGATATTCCCCTGCTGGGAAGCGCATTTTTTGTGTGCGTTCCGGCGTTGCGTCTCAACCGAGCGTTTCCCGCTCAACGCGGAGAAATTCCTCTACCGCCGACGGCATTCCCGCAAGGAACGGGACCTTGCTGGCAAAATTCAGCGCGCCCTTTCCGTCGCCGCGGACAAAGCGTGCGCCGGTCTCCTGTAAAAGCGCCGCCGCGCCTGCATAATCCCACACGCTGAGCTGCGGAGAGTAATATGCCGAGCAGCGCCCCGCAGCCACATAGCAGATCGAGAGCGAGGCCGTTCCCGGCTCACGCAGATCCATCGTATGGTCGGAGATCGCCCGTGCCAGCCGGAAGGCGTCGTCGCGCAGCTCCGGGCGATAGGGCGCCGTCCCGAAGATCACGACGCTGGAGGAAAGCGGGCCGTCCTGCGGCTGAAGGCGCGTGTCGTTGAGATAGGCGCCCCTGCCCTTTTCCGCCCAGAACATTTCGCCCCGATAGGGGTTATAGACCACGCCGCCCACGATCTCGCCGTCGAGCACAACGCCGACAGAGATCGCGCTGTACTGGAAGCGGCAGATAAAATTTGTCGTGCCGTCGATGGGGTCGATGATGAAGGTCAGCCCGCGCGCTACCGGATTTTCGTCGCAGCCGGCCTCCTCTCCGATAAAGTGGCAGCCCTCAAACGTCTCTGACAGGCGTTTCATCAGGAATTTCTGCACTTCCAGATCATATTTCGTGACGTAATTGGCCGTTCCCTCTTTAGCCATGGTATTTTCCGCAATATCGCCCGCGCGCTTGATGATCTCGCTTGCCTCACGCACGATCTGCTTTACCTGTTCGATCATGTCTCTCCCTGCTTTCATATGGTGTTGAGAATGTGTCCCGGCGAGAGGCGGTACCCGCTCTTGAAGTCCTGCGGGTTGACGCCAACGATCCTGCGGAACACGGTGCTGAAATATTTTGTGTCCTGATAGCCGCACCTTGCGGCAGCCTCATAGATTTTGATGTCCGGATCCTCGGTCAGCAGGCGTACCGCCCGCTTCATCCGGAAAAGCGTCAGATATTCCTGAAACATCGGCCCGCCGCTGCTTTTGAAGAGCTTTCCGAGATAGCTGTCGCTGATCTTCAGCTCACTCGCCACATGGCGGAGCGTGATCTGCTCGTCGCAGTGCTCCTCCATCCACGCGCAGGCACGCTGCAAATAGCGTTCTGCGGTGGTGTTGCCTTCGTTGTAGACCAGCGCCGGCTGTGCTCCGGCGCGCTTCTGCTCCAGACTCCGGATGGCGCTCTCGAGCACGGTGCGCAGCTCTTCCTCGTCCAACGGCTTGAGAATATAGCCCTTGACGCCGAGAAACACCGCTTTTTTTGCATATTCAAACTGATCGTAGCCGGAGAGGATGATGAACTCGCAGCCGCAGCGTCCCTTCATCCGCTCGATCAGCTCCAGCCCGGAGCCGCCGGGCATATTGATGTCGGTAATCACGATGTCTGGCCGCAGCTCTACGATCAGCCGCTCCGCCTCTTCGGCGTTGTAGGCCTTTCCCGCCACGGTGCAGCCGTAGCGCGCCCACGGTGTGGCCATGCACAGCCCCTCGAGGATCAGCGGTTCATCCTCCACCAGAAGCACCCGGTACATCATCATCCTCCTTCCTTTTTTCTGTTTCCGGCTGCGGCAGGACCGTCAGCCATACCTTCGTGCCTTCGCCGAGCTTGCTCTCGATGCGCAGGCCGCAGCGCTCGTCTCCATAGAGCTGCGCACGCTGCTGCACGTTGCTCAAGCCGATATTGTACATTCCCTGCGACTTGAGCTGGCGTACATGCTCAAGCCGCTCCTCACTCAGGCCAACGCCGTTGTCCTCCACCAGAAAAACGAGATAGCCGTCCTCCCGGCGGGAGCTGATGCGGATCCTTCCGACGCCCGGCTTCCCTTCCAGTCCGTGGACCAGCGCGTTTTCCACCAGCGGCTGGATCAGGAGCTTGGGGATGCGCTCCTCTTCAAGCGACTCGTCCAGCTGCATCTCGACCTGAAGCCGTTCGGCGTAGCGCAGCTTCTGAATATCGATGTATGCGCGCACCATATCCATTTCCGTGCGCACGCAGACCATGTCGTCGCGGTTATTGAGGATGCTGCGCAGGAGCTTTCCGAAGTTGACCGTCACCTGCACCACGACATCGTTTTTCCCAAGCCTGGCGCACCATCCGATCAGGTCAAGCACATTATAGATGAAATGCGGATTGACCTGAAGCGAGAGCGCCTGCGCTTCTGCGACGCGGAGGCTCTCCTGCTCCTGCTGAACGTGCCCCACCAGCTGTTCGATCTGCTCCGTCATAAGGTTGAAATCCGCCTCAAGCTGGCCCATTTCATCGCTGCGCTGCACCGGCACGCGCGTATCCAGCTCGCCGTTTCGGAATTTCTCCATAGACGCACGCAGCTGATGCACCGGCCGGCTGATCGTCTGCGCAACGCGCCACGCAACCAGCACGCTGACGAGCGCTGCCGTCGCCAGTCCCAGCAGCAGTGCGCCGAGCAGGCTGCTGCGGAAATTCAGGATCTGCATTTTCGGCAGCTCGACCAGAATCAGCCCCCGCAGCAGGTCGCTGCGGCAGTAAGCATACGCTCCGCCCCAGAGCGTCCCGCTGCGGCTGCCGCTCCATGCCTGTTCGGTGCTTTTTCCGTTCGGCAGTTTTCCGAGGCCCTCCGCCTCCGCTCCTGCCGAGCTGTAAATCACGGTATCATACGGGTTGAGCAGCAGCGTTTCCGACGCATAGCCCGTCGATGGCATATGATAAAGCGCCGCCAGCGTTGTGCGCGGAGCCTCCAGCAGCACATAGCCGAGCTTCTGCCCGTCAGCACCGCAGACAACCTTCGCCAGTGCGAGGCGCGTCGTATCCTCCAACACGGCGTCCTTCGCCGTCAGATGGACGGCCACGCCGTCCGTCTCATTAGCCTGCCGGAACACGCTCCAATTGAGCGAGTCCGTCTCGCCGGGGGCCAGCGAGGAGGAGCCTGTACTCAGAACATCGCCGGTTTTCAGGCTGATAACGGAGATCGCCGCCTCTTCCGTAAAATCATTTTTGTAGCCGTACATCTGCCGCAGCAGCGAAAGCCCGCCGTCCTCCGGCGGCGACTGCGTGAGCCACTGTCTCGTCAACCTCCCGGCGGCAAGCTCGTCCACTGCCGTGCTGTAATCCATGAGCGCCGATTCCAGCCCGCCGCAGATCTCCGCTGCCGTTGTCTGGCCGCGCGAAGAAAGGCTGCTCAGATAGAGCGTACCATAGGAGGTATAGATCACGGCCGCAAAAACGACCAGCGCCGCAATGATCGACAGCAAAACCATCCAGAGCAGCCGCACAAAATAGCCGCTGTGCAGCATCTGCTTCCATTTCCGAAGCATTTTCTCGCCTCCCTCCGGTCTCAAGATACAAAAAACGCGCGCAAAAAGCAATCGGAAAATCCGCCGCAGCCAAAACAAACGGCAGCGGCGGCATCCTGCAGCCGATCGCCGCAGTCCGCCGCCGGAATTACCGATATCAGCCGACGACGCTCTTGCCGCCGGAGATCTTGTTGAACAGGATCAGGCACAATACCGTTGTCAGCGTCAGGATGGTGGACAGCGCCGAAGCCTGTCCGTAGGCGTCGTTGTTGACGCAGTTGAAGATGGCGACCGGGATGGTAACGGTCTTGCCCGTGTACAGAAGCAGCGTCGCGCTGAGCGTATTGATGACGCTCACGAAGCTGAGCACCGCGCCGGACAGCACGCCCGGCAGCATCAGATGCACCGTCGTCTTGAAGAACGTGCGCATCGGCGGCACGCCGAGACTGATCGAGGCCTCCTCCACGCTGTTGTCGATCTGATACAAAATACCCACGCTTGAGCGCATCGTATACGGCAGCTTGCGGATAATAAAGGATATAATGATGATCCACATACTGCCGGTCAGCAGGATCGCGCCGCTGTTGAACGCGACGATCAGGCAGATGCCGAGCACCGCGCCGGGGATGACATAGGGGAACATGAGCAGCACGTCGATCAGATTCGTGAAGAAGCTCTTCCTGCGCACGATCAGATACGCGCCAAGCAGCGACAGGACAATGATGATCGCCAGCGCAATGACCGCGTAGAGGAAGGTGTTGGTGATGCTCTGCTTGGCCTTCGACCAGACAGCAATATAGCTGTCAAAGCTGAAACCGCTGACAAACAGCGGGCCGTTGGTCTTGCGGAAAGATTGGACGGTAACGGTGATCTGCGGCAGGACGGACAGGAACGAGACGAGGAACACTGCCAGCGTCGCCAGCAGCTTCTTTCCGACCGGAAGCTCCCGCACTGCCGGCGGACGGAGGCTGGTCATGTTGTAGCGCTTCTTGTCCACAACGCCCTTCTGGATAATCAGGACGACCACCGCGATCAGAATGATGACCACCGACAGCGCGCTCGCAAAGCCCGTATCGGTGCCTACCTCATTCAGGAATTCCTTATAAATGACGACCGGGAGCGTCGTGTAGCCCTCGCCGATCAGGCGCGGCGTACCGAAGTCAGCCAGCGCCGTCATAAAGACCATCAGGCTGCTGGAGAGGATTGTCGGCATGATGACCGGGAACGTGACCTTCATCACGCGCCGGATCCCTGCCACGCCGAGGTTTTCGCTGGCCTCCTCGAGCGAGGCATCAATGCTGCCCAGCGCACCGGAGACATACAGATAGACCATCGGATACAATTTTAATGTAAAGACCAGCAAAATGCCCTTCAGGCCATAGATGCTGCCCAGCTCAATGCCGAGCTTCGCCAGCAGATGCGTGATGAAGCCGTTGCGCCCGAGCAGCGTGATCCATGCATATGCACCGATAAACGGAGGTGAGAGCATGGACAAAACGACCATGATGTTGATGATCCGCTTGCCGTAGAGGTTGAAGCGGGTGCCGAGATATGCCAGCGGCACGCCCAGCGCCGTGGCAAAGATCGTCACGGCGAAGCTGATGAACAGGCTGTGCCACAGAGCCTCCTGATAATACTTCTTTTGGAAGAATTTCAGGTAATTCGCAAAGGTGAATGCATTGGTCGAGGGGTCCTGAAAGCTTTGGATAAAAAGCTTCGCAAACGGATAGATAATAAAGACCAGTGAAAGAATGATGATGAGAAACGTCATACTTGTCCAGAAATTGAACCGGTCCATATGGAGCTTTTCATACAGCTTTTCTTTTTTCTTTTTCGCTTCCATGCGGCGTTCTCCTTTCCGGCTTATTGCATGATCGACTCTTCTGTCTCCGCGTCGAAAACATTGATGCGCTCCTCCACGAAGCGAAGCCCGACCTCATCGCCAACGCTGCGCACAATGCGCATCCGGTCGGTATATTCGTTGGCTTCGATGATCTGTCCGTTGGAGAGCTGTATCTCATAACAGATGAAATCGCCTAGGAAGGTCGCCAGCGTAATGGTCCCGCGGATCGCGCCGTCCGTGGGCTTGCTCTCAATGATGAAATGCTCCGGGCGGACGGAGACCTTCACCTTGTCCGCAAACGCCGGGTCAACACGGGCATTGACGTCTGCCGCATCCAGGATGCGGACCTTGCCGTTCTTTGCCGTGCCGTCGAGGAAGCAGGACGTGCCGATAAAGTTCGCCACGAACATATTGGCGGGGTTATCATAGATCTCCCGCGGGCCGCCGATCTGCATGACTTTACCGGCGCGCATGACGGCAATCCGGTCGGAGATGGACAGCGCCTCCTCCTGATCGTGGGTAACGTAGATGGTGGTGATGCCAAGCTTGCGCTGGAGCTTTTTGATGGAAGTGCGCATGGTCACGCGGAGCTTCGCGTCCAGATTGCACAGCGGCTCGTCCATCAGCAGGATATCCGGCTCGATGACAATGGCGCGCGCCAGCGCGACGCGCTGCTGCTGGCCGCCGGAGAGCTGTCCGGGCATACGGTCGGCCAGCATCTCGATCTGCATCATCTCCATGGCCTCGCGGGCCGCGCTTTCCAGCTTCTCGCCCTTGATCTTGCGCGCCTTGAGACCGTAGGCCACGTTGTCCTTTACCGACAGATGCGGGAAGATCGCGTAGTTCTGGAACACCATGCCGATGTTCCGCAGATGCGCCGGGATGCTGTTCAGTTCCCGCTCACCGAAGAAAATTTTGCCGTCGTCGATCGTGTTGAAGCCCGCGATCATGCGGAGCAGCGTAGTCTTTCCGCAGCCGGACGGGCCGAGGAGCGTGAAGAACTCGCCCTTCTGAATGTCCAAACTCACATGGTCGCAAGCCTTAAAGTCGCCGTAGACCTTGGTTGCGCCGTCGATTTTTACGCTTTGACTGCTCATGTATCTGATCCTTTCTGCGTGAGATTGGTGAGCGGCGGCTGCCGTTCACGGAAAACAGGCGCCGGGCGGGCGTCCCGAGAACCGGAAATGCCCGCCCGGCGGAAACTGACTCAAATTTTAGCCGGTGATGTAATCACGCCATTTCTCGTTGAACTCTTCGGTATGCGAAGCGGTCCAGTCAAGATCGAGCGTAACGAAATTGATCTGATCCCACGGAGTCATGGTGTCGGGATCGGTGACATCCTTGCGGACGGAGCGGCGGTTCAGATCGCCCAGCTTCTCCTGCACTTCCTTGCTGGAGAGGTAGTCGATGAACAGCTGTGCGCTCTTGGGGTTCTTGCAGTCCTTGATGATGGCGCAGCCGGACGGGCTGGAGGAGGTACCCTCTTCGGGGTAGACGATGGCGATGCTGGCGCCGGAAGCAATGTAGCGCAGCGCAGCCTCTTCATAGGTCAGGCCGACCAGATACTCGCCGTCGGCAACTCCCTTGTAGACGCCGGAGGAGGATTCGATGACCTTGCCGTCCAGATTCTCGACCAGCTTTTCCACGAAGTTGTAGCCTTCACCGTTGTCGGTGCCGTAGGCCAGAATGATGGACATGATGCATGCAAACGCGGAGGAGGAAGCCGTCGGGTCAGCCGTTGCGATCTGTCCTTTGTACTTCTCGTCGAGCAGATCTGCCCACTTGGTGGGAGCGTCCTCCGGGCTGATGAGGTCGGTGTTGTAGATCATGACCATCGGGCCCATGTCAAAGCCGGTGTAGTAGCCGTTGGGATCGACTGCGGCGTCCTTCAGATCGGCAACATTGGAGGAGGTGTAGGGCTGGAGCATATCCTGATTGGCGCGGTAGGTGTCGATGACGCCGCCCCAGATCACGTCTCCCTGCGGATTGCTGGCCTCGGCCTTGACGCGGGCAAAGAGGGAGGAAGTGCCGTCCTGAACGAGATTGACCTTGATGCCGGTCTTGCTCTCAAACTCCTCGATCAGAGGATCGGCCCATTCGGTGGAGTTGGAATAGTAAAGCGTCATTTCGCCGGTATCTGCCAGCTCGGTCTGGCCGGCTTCTGCGGGCGTTTCTGCCGGGGTATTATTCTGGGGAGTCTCTTTCGCGGCACAGGCCGCCATGGAAAGCAGCATGACAACTGCAAGCAGGAATGCGATCCGTTTTTTCATGATTTCTCTCCTTATTTCTTTTTCGGCACGGTTTGGTACCGTAGTTTTACTTTATCACGCGGTTTTTTACCTGACAAGGTGAATGAACCGCACTTTAGGGCGAAAAAACAGCATATTATACATTTTTATTTGTTGTGCATAAATGTTTCCTGTTGATATTGTACAAACCTCACAGTTGCCTGCACGGCTCCTTCCATACGCGCACTTCTCCTGGTCTCCTGCGCGGCCCTCCCCCGCCGTCTCATCGCTCTGTCTGCCGCCTCAACGGCCTCCGGCGGGCGCATCCGGAGGGACACAAGACGCCTCTTTTTCCGATAAAATGAAAAAAGAATCAAAAATCTACTTTTTTTGCGGAAAAGCATTGCTTTCTTTCCTCCATGTCGCTATGATGTATACATAATTTTCCACCATAACTGTATATCTCCGGCACACACTATCCTTGGAGGATCTCAATATGAAATTTGAACTGAATGATCTGACGCCGCTGCTCGACCTTCTGGCGCAGCCTGCCTTCTGTACGGAGGACGGCGTCGTCTGCTATTGCAACCGCCCCGCGCGGGATCGTGGTCTGAAAACGGGCGTCAGCGCTGTGTCGCTGCTTGGAGCCGGCGCGGAGCTTCCCGCCCCCGGCGGCGCGCCGCGTCAGGTGATATTGAACCTGCACGACGCTCTGGCCTCGGCAAGCGTCCTTCCGTCCGAGAGCGGCTATCTTTTCCTGCTCTCGCCCGCAGTCTCGGAGAGCGTTCCGCCGCAGGCGCTGCTTGCCGCCGCGCAGAGCATCCGCACACCGCTGTCCAACCTCTTCGCCGTCGCCTCGTCGCTGTTCCCGGCGCTTGAGGAGGCCGAGGATCCCGCGCTCCAGATGCAGGTCGCATCCATGAACCGGGCCTATTATCAGCTCCTGCGTCTGGCCTGCAATCTGACGGATATGCGCTGCGTGCTGGACGGCTCGCTGCATCTGCGCCGCGAAAAATCGGAGGTCACGGTCTTTTTCCGCGACCTGTTCGAACGCGCCGTTCCGCTGTGCCGCGCCGCCGGCATCACGCTCACCTATTCCTGCTCGGCAAGGCCCTTTGCGGCATGGATGGACCGGCCCCGACTGGAGCGCGCCGTCTGGAATCTGCTGTCGAACGCGATCAAATTCACGCCGAAGGGCGGAAACATCTCCGCCGAGCTGGAATATACGCCGCAGGCCGCGCGTCTGCGCATCCGCGACAATGGCGACGGCATCGGCCCGGACCTGCTCGCCACCGCCTTTGATGCCTACACCCGTGACATCCCGCTGGGCGACCCGCGCTGGGGTGCCGGACTCGGGCTTTCGCTGGCCGGACGTGTTGCCCAGCTGCACGGCGGCTCGATCTTCCTCGAGTCCGATCCCGGCAGCGGGACCTCCGTCGTCCTGTCGATCTCCCTGAACACGCCCGCCACGACCGAGCTTCAGCTCCGCAGTCCCACGGCAGGGATCGACTACACCGGCGGCTATCCGCACGAGCTGGTGGAGCTTTCCGACGTTCTGCCGCTGCGGGAATTTGACTCTTCGCACATTAACTGATACAATATAGGAGAATTCTGAAACGAGAGGAGATGGCGCGTTATGTCTTTCTGCCCATCCTGCGGAAATGCAGCTCAGGACGGCGCGAAATTCTGCCGTTTCTGCGGAAAGCCGCTTCCTGCCTACCCTGCAAGCGCCTCTGACGGGAGATGCAGCCGCTGCTCCAGCTTTCTGACCTCCGGCGCGGCCTTCTGCATGGTCTGCGGCGCACCGGCTCCGAAGCAGCCGCCCGTGCCCAAGCCGCAGCCACAGCCGGAGCCCGCACCTCCTCAGCCGAAGCCTGTGCCGAAGCCGAAGCCCTCTCCCAAGTCCAAAAGGAAGCCGCATAACGCAAAGCAGCTCCTGTGCAATATCCTGATGGCCGCCGCAGCGCTTCTGGCGCTGCTGGGCGTCGTGGTCGGCGCGCTCTATGTGACGGGTAATCTGGGCTATGTCACGGATTTCGTCCACGACCTCATCCACCCGGAAACGCCGGATGCTCCGCCCACTGTGCCGGACGGCGACCTGCCGAATGGCAGCAAGCAGGATAACACCCTGCCGAACGGCAGCAAGCAGGATAACACCCTGCCGGATGGCAGCAAGCAGGATGACACCCTGCCGGATGGCAGCAAGCAGGATGACACCCTGCCGGATGATGTGGCGCCCACACCGCCCCCCATCGACACGCTCTCCGCAGAGGAATTCGAGGCAGCAATCACACACATCCGCGAGCTGTACAACGAGATCGAGTCGAACCGTCAGGCCGGTACATACGACGCCTACGACCCTGAAAACGGCGTGGTCTACTACTTCTCCGACGACGATCTGATCGCCATCACCACGCAGCCCAACGTTGAAAACAACGCCTACCGCCGCTTCTATTATTATCAGGACGGTGTGCTCTTCTTCGCCTACTACGAGGGCAGCGACAGCTACCGCTTCTACTTCTGTCAGGGCCGTCTGATCCGTCTGCGCTATACGCCGGATACCGCCGTTTCCAACACCGCCGCGAACTACGATCAGGCCACCACCTCGGCCTATCTCAAGTGGGAGGAACGCGTTCTGACGGAGGATGCCCAGCTCCGGCTGGAGCTTTCCCGCCTGTCTGCCGCCAGCGAGAGCGATTCGGAATATCTCCTGGCCGACAGCGACTCGCGCTATCTGACAGAGGACGATCTGGCAGGCTTCACGGCCGAGCAGTGCCGTCTTGCCCGCAACGAGATCTACGCCCGCCACGGCCGCCGGTTCAAGGACCCCGCGCTCCAGCGCTATTTCGATTCGCTCAGCTGGTATAACGGCACCATCGAGCCGTCTGATTTCAACGATAACGTATTCAACAGCTATGAGCGTGCCAATTGCAGTCTGATCATTGACTACGAACGGGAGCATGGATACCGCTGATGAAACACATTTGGAAACATCGCGTCTGCACCGCGCTGCTGGCGCTGACGCTCCTGCTGACCGGCTGCTCGGCGGCTGTGCCGTCCGCATCGCCGGATAGGGAAGCCGCGCAGCCCTCCGGCGAGGTCCCGGACACAGCGCCG
>ERZ779890.2051-NODE-2051-length-19667-cov-3.979196_pt1 | contig 19667 bp, 19 predicted proteins | sample MGYA00511553_ERZ779890 | MGnify/ENA primary metagenome ERZ779890 (study PRJEB29588, sample SAMEA2152064) | human gut metagenome | biome: human gut; feature: human-associated habitat; material: faeces | place: Denmark | collected 2008/2010 ... | reverse complement strand
GGCTTGCCTCATGTCAGTAGGGGATACCGATTTCTCTCCGCCCACCACTGCCGTTAATTTTCCAATAGCAATTCATCTCGCCACCTATAGAGGTTGGAGAATCCTTGCTATTATTGTTGAAGATTATAAGCTTGCGTACTTTTCTTCCATAAACTGTCTTGCCTGCTGTGCATTAGATGGATTTGTATCCTCTAACAGCACGTGAATGTGCGGCTTATGCTCCTTGATATAGCGAAGCAAAAATTCATAGTCCATCTGACCTGTTCCGCATGCGCAGCTTAACAACTTGCCATTTTCGATCTTGAAATCCTTTGCATGGATCGTTGCGATATCTGGTCCAAGAATCTCAACAAACTCTTTAAAAATTGCCGGATACTCCTGATAATTGGACTCATCAAGCAAATTCACTGGATCAAAGATGATCTGAAGATTCGGAGAATCAATCGCATCAAGAACCTTTCTTGCACGCTTTGCATTGTTTACAATATGTCGGCATACTGGCTCAATTGCAACAATTACACCAAGCTTTTCTGCATATTCCACAACAGGGCGCAAATTCTTAATAAAAATCTCAAGTGCTTCCTCAGTAAATGAAAATGGCTCTGTGCGATACTCGGTATTACATGCACCTGTCTCTGTTCCAACTACACCTGCTCCAAGAAGACTCGCAAATACAATATGTCTCTTGTAAGTGTCGATAGTATCCTTTAATGCAGCCTCATCAGGAGTTGCCAGATTCTGGTAGCAGCCAAGAACTGCAACATCTACTTTATTCTCTGCAAAGACTTCCTTCATGTACAATGCCATACCAGGAGTTAAAACTTCCTTTTTTGTTGGAAACTCATGAACTGCCTTCGGTACTGCTAACTGACAGCAATGCATTCCCTCATTGTGTATTTCCTTTACAAGCCCTTCAAAGGTATCTGCCTTTACATCATGGGCACGAATTCCGATTCTCATACAATTCTCCCTTCTTTTTTCATACTTACAGCTATTCAAAACTACATTTTCTTTTGCTTTGCCTTAAATTGCTGACATTATGTGATTTCTTAATTATACTCAATTTAACGAAACTCTGCAATAGTTTTGTATCACGATTTGAAGGCTTCTTTTCCCTTGAAATTCGTTAATTTGTGGATAATACGTCACACCAATATCAATTGTATTGCGCATTCCCCTAAGAGCCGCCGCTACATTGTCACGCCCATATTCATCTTCAAGAAAATCAAAGAACACATCTGTGTCCCCAAAATAAAGCGCATCCATAATAATGCCTTCTGGTCCCATAACAGACATTTTTACAACATTTCTGTTCTTTCCGATACGTGAGAGACGAAGCACAGACAAATGCTGCTGGGCAAACAATGGCTTTTCATTGGCTCGTCCAAATGGCTCTAGCTTTTCAAGATCAGCAATGACTTCTTCACTGATATAACCAAGCGGCATTGCAGCATCAATCATGACAAGCGGCATAAGCTGCGTTTGTGTAAGCGTACATCTCGCATTTAAACCGTCTCGCAAAATCTCTAAATTTTTCTTTTCCATTGTAAGGCCAGCTGCCATCTTATGACCGCCAAAGCGAAGAAATAAGTTCCTAAATGCACTTAGTTCTGTAAACATATCATAATCATCAATACTTCTGCCAGAAGCCTTAATCTGCCCCTCTTCTGACGCATCAGTAAAGACAAGCACAGGACGATAGTAACGCTCACGAAGGCGTCCTGCAATTATGCCGGCTACACTCTCATGACAATCTTTTATGTAAACAAGATATACATGCTCATCCTTCCACGTTGCATGCTCAATAAGCTCTACTGCGCGCTCTGTTCCGACTCGCGTTAATTCCTTTCGCTCCTCATTCATTGCCCACAGCTCACCAGCTAAGGCAAGTGCCTGATCATATTCCTTTGATTCAAGAAGCGCCAATGCATGAACAATCGTGTCTAGTCGTCCTGCTGCATTAAAACATGGTCCTAAGATAAATCCAATATGATAGGCACGCACCTGCTCTGGTGCTATGCCGCATACCTCCATCAATGCACGAAGACCTGTATGGTTTGTGTGATTAAGATATGAAAGACCTTTTCTGACTAGAATACGGTTTTCACCGACAAGCTCCATAACATCAGCCACAGTAGCAATCGCCGTATATTGTAAAAAAATCTCCTGACGGCTCATTGTGCGCTTCATTCTCCGAAACAGCAGTGTCATAAGCTGATAAGCTACACCTGTTCCACAAAGACTTTTAAATGGATATGCACAGTCTTCCTGCTTTGGATCAACAATGGCATCAGCCTTCGGCAAAAAATATGTCTTTTTTCCATCATACTCCTCGAATGGAACCTCATGATGATCTGTCACAATAACTGTCATGCCAAGTTTTTTTGCTTCTTCAATTGCCTCAAATGCTGCAATTCCATTGTCGCATGTTAAAAGCACACTTGCTCCCTTTGCGTTTGCTTCCTCAACGATACGACTGTTTACACCGTAGCCTTCCATTACTCGATTTGGCGTAAAGATTGCTGCGCGGCCGCCAAGTTCTATAATAGCTTCTTTTAACAAAAGACCGGAGAAAATTCCATCATTATCAAAATCACTTGAGATTGCAATCAGTTCGTTGTTTGCAATCGCAGCCTCAAGCAAAGACGCGGCCTTATCTGCATCCTTCATAAGCGCAGGGTCACTTAGATAATCTAAATCTCCCTTTAAATAGCTTTCAATCTCCTCTTTTGTCTCAACGCCACGGTTTCTCATAATCCTTGCCGTTACCTGATTGATGCCGTATGCTTTGCTGATGGCTGCAAAATCTGCTTTTTTTGCGTACAGACGCCAACGTTCCTTCTTCATAAATTTATTCCTTTCACTAATTCATTTTTCATGATGCGTTTTTTACTGACTACGCTTTATGACCACCAATCTGCTCATTTCTCTCCTTTGCAGTTGCGCCGTCAAGCAGATTCATTCCTTTTAAAATCGCATTTTTTCCAAATTTCTTTTTAATCTGCAGCATTGCTTGCTGCATTTTCTTTTCCTTATCTAGCGCGGCTTTTTCTTCCTGTTCTTTTTTTTCTAATTCTTCATAATCTGTAAATAAATCAAGCTGCTGAGGCTTTTTTCTAGTTTGCTCTGAACCCTCTGGCACAACATGATTTGCTGTCAGACTAAGACGTCTCACAAGAAGATTTTGATCAATAATTGTATCGTAAAGCTTCAATACTGTCTCGGTTGCTAACTTTGCTGACGATGTAAATCGTCCGATATTGACACTGCCATGTGCGCTTTTTGGAATCTTTCTTCCATACCTATCTGTGACAATATCACCATGATACTGCTCACGGCGTTTTAGATCTGTTAAATTTTCAATATCATAGCCAATCGTTAAAACCATCTGATCAGTGACAAGACCTTTATCTACAAGCTGTAGCAAAAGCTGATCAGTCATTTCTTTTACAATCAAACGCGTTTTCTCTGCCGTATATGGGCAATGAAGCACCTGACCATTCTCTATGCTGCTTGACTGTGGACGATACGCCTTAATATGCGCAATCGTGCATGGCTCCCAGCCCCATGCATGATCAATTATAAGCTCTGCATTAATACCAAAAAGTCGGTACAGCAATTCTTCATTATGGAACTGATTAATTTTACCAACAGAACACCTTGCCACATCTCCCATTGTAAACATTCCATTTTGTTCAAGCTTTTTCGCCGTCTGTGGACCAATTCGCCAAAAATCTGTGAGTGGGCGATGATCCCACAGTTTTTGTCTATAACTTTTTTCTGTAAGCATAGCAATTCTCACGCCATCACTATCTGCCTTAATGTGCTTTGCCTCGATATCCATCGCAATTTTAGCCAGATAAAGATTTGTTCCGATCCCTGCAGTAGCTGTAATTCCTGTTGTCTTTAATACATCTTTTATCATTTGACCTGCAAACTCATAAGCATTAAGCCCTGTCAAAATCAGATACTGCGTGATATCGACAAATACCTCATCAATCGAGTACGCATGTATATCCTCAGGCGCCACATATTTTAAATAAATATTATAAATTTTTGTGCTGTACTCCATATATTTTGCCATACGCGGCGGTGCAATAATATAGTCAATCTGATACTCAGGGTGCAAATCAAGCTCTTTTGCATTGCTTGAAGATCCTTCAAATAATCTTTTTGGTGCCTGGAAACGTCTTCTGGCATTTGCCTGTTTTACCATCTGCACAACCTCAAAAAGCCTTGCTCGTCCTCCTATGCCGTACTTTTTCAACGACGGAGATACTGCAAGGCAAATGGTTTTTTCAGTAAGTGTGGCATCTGCCACAACAAGATTTGTGCAAAGCGGGTCAAGACCACGTTCAACGCATTCAACCGATGCGAAGAATGATTTTAAGTCAATGCAAAGGTATGTTTTATTTTCAGTCATTTCAGTCATCATACTGCTCCATTTCGATATACGCCTCTGTTTGCTGTATGGATTTTTTTATCGTTTCCTTTACTGCCGCATCATACTCTCTAAGTGCAGCATAAGAGCCAAACTGCGCGGCCCGATCGGAAAGTGCCATCTGTGGATGACGCTTTGAGACATGGTGGGGAAGATCTATGATATCAGCATATTGGCTGGTACATCTATTGACACGTTGATTCACTTGAGTTTTTTCGCCTCCTGTTCTTTACTCTTCATGTGGACACTTGATCACATCCACCTGCTTTACCCAGCTAAGACTGTAATTATCGCAATGTGTTCTGAAAAGGCCAATTTCATCTATCTGCCAGTTTGTATAAAGCATCACCAGATCTCCTGAATGCAGTTCATCAAGTGATATCTGCTTTCCGTTCGCATAGATACGCGGCCAATCTTCTGTAACGATGTCGATATGATATCCTTGCTTTTTTCCATCCCAGTTATATAAAAATCCATCAAAGCAATCTTCACCCTTTTCTGTGACTGTCAAGCCATGGCATAACACTTTATAAAAATTCATAATGAGCTTTTCTCCATTGTAATAACAGTTGTATTCATAATGCCCTAAAAACTGCTGTAAACTCATTCCACTGGTTTCTACTTGAAAAAGTATACTTATAATTGCAAGTATTACTCGTAACATTTTCGCCTTTCTCCTTGTTAATTCTGAATCTAGCGGACGAATCCAGTAATAATCAGTCAAGCTTAACCCTAGATTCTTTACCAAATATTCCTCTGGACAAGATACTCCCTGCTCCTCTAAAATTCTTCTTATCTTTCCCTGACTAAGCGGCACGGAACGTCTGCTCCACCAACGCTAAATTCCATCAACACAAATCCATTCCTGTAATGGAGCAATTTTCCGATTCATATTTTGATAATCGCATTTTTCAATTCCACCAGTCTGATTTAATAATAGAAGCGTAACACGCTCATCTTTTCTCATTAACTCATAGATTGGCATATCTCATCAAACCTCCGCTTCTCCAAATAATCCTCTACCGTCCACTCAGCAACAGTTTTAAGGTAACACTTCGGTAAATAGTCCCTGCACAATTCCAAGCAAACAGGCTCATCATGATAAAGGAAAGACACAATCCATTTATTTGCTTTTAAGCGAAGCACACAATCCATATTTTGTATTGTCATATTCTCTTCTACCAACAGCTTTGCCTCCAGTCTTTGCATTGATGCTCAAAGTATAGCACGCTTTCACGTGTCAGTCAAAGACTTGTTTAGGGCTGCCACACCAACTACTCAGTGTGACAGCCCTAATCATTAAAATAATGAATATTTTATTTTTTCTACTGCAAAGCTAAATTTCTCACCTATTTTGTATACCCTAGTTTTGATAAAAGTGCTTTTACGTCAACATTGTTTAACAAATTTATATCTCCATATGTAGTTAAATGGATGCTGTATGACTCATCAGCCTGCCGAATTTCTGCCGTCGTGTTCTCCGGTAAATACTCAGAAATAGACTCAATTTTTTTCACAGCATCATTTCCACAATAAACACTATGAAATGCAAAATTGATATCTACGATTTCCCTGCCATACGTTTTCAATCCTGTACTAACTGCCCATCCAAGCGCTAATCCATCCTCTTCACGAGCACTTTGGTTCTTTTTCCATATAGGCAAAAAAGTTTTCGTAAAAATAGCCACCTCTTTGATTTTCCCACCGTCTCGCAGCTCAACTACACGATACTCATTTTCATTACCATCAATGCCAGCATAAAGGATCTCAGAATTTTGAGGAGCAAATCCATTTAGCATTAACGAAATTGGATAGCCTGCAAACATAAAAATTGCCACTATTATAATGATTACGGTTTCTACGATTACTATGCTTTCAAAAATATGCTTTCTCTTAACCATTCACCCCTATCCTTCTCTTATTTTGTTAATTTAATTATAGCATACCATATTCCATCCGTCAAAGAATTGTTTGCCATTTTTAATGGTACAAGACCTTGATTTTATCTATTCTCCTCTATTTATTGGTTATTTTCATCATTGCTTGCATCTTCGCAAAATTTCCATTTTGTTCTAGCAATCTCTGATAGGTACCACTCTCTGCAATTCCACCATTTTCTATGTAATAAATTGCAGAAAATCCATCCATATACGAATCAAATATATCATGTGTAATCATAATTACGGTACATGACAGCGACAATATAAGCTTTACCATCTCATCGGTTGTCTCAATATCAAGAGAAGATGTCATCTCATCAATCAGAAGCGTATCACAATCACGAATAAGCGCCCGCGCAACTGCTATTCGTTTCTTTTGTCCGCCAGAAATATTTCCACCGCCCTCTGCCAACTCTGTGTTAATTCCATCTGGCAAAGAACTTACAAGTTCGGTCAACCCAACCTTTTCGATTGCAGACCATACTTCCTCATCCGAACAGTTTCTGCCAAGACATATATTATTTCGCACGGTATCCGCAAAAATAAATGGCTCCTGTGGTATATACCCAACACTTGAGTACAATGTTACGTCACTTAATGTTTTTAGATCTTCGTTGTTTATCGAAATCCTACCTCGGTAATTTAAATAAAAACGTCCGATCAGCTTCATAATTGTGCTCTTACCACTTCCACTGGCACCAACAATCGCAACTTTCTCGCCTTTTTTAATGGTTAAATTTACGTTTTTTAAAACATCAGACTCCCCGTAGCCAAAAGAAAGCTTCTTTATATCTATCGAAGTTATTTCGATATTTTTCTTTTCCATCTGATTTGAAGTTTTCTGAGCAAGCAACTCATCAATACGATCTTTTACGGCTCTTGCAGACTTAACAGACTGATAGGAATTTGCGGTTTGCCGAAATGGAGAAATAATAAAATTTAAAAGACCATTTGCTGTGATCAGATAGCTTACCGTCAATTTTCCCTGAACAACAAGCATTGCACCTGCAACCATAATTACAAAGCCTGGTATCCATGTGATCAGTGACGTAATAATTGTCGCTACCGTTTCCGTTTGCTTCATGTCAAAATCTTTTTGCATATTGTCATCGGAAACCCTCTGCATCTTTTGAAATAAAAAGCTATGCTTTCCACATGTGAGCAAGGTCTCTGTACCATGCAGCATTTCATTGATTTTTGAGCAAACCGTATTGTATGACTTTGCATACTCACTTTTTGTTTTTCTAAGCTTATCTGCAAATAACCTTGGACCAATAAAAGGAAAGCAAACCATAACCAAAGACACGATCAATAATGCCGGTGAAATCACAGCCATATATACGACTGCTACAAGTCCCATGCTCCCCCACATTGCCATATTAAAAAGGCCAAAATAATAATCATCACATACAATCTTTAAGTCATTTGTATATGCAGACTGCCAGTCTTCCATCGGCAGCACATGAATCTGGCTTAACGACATATTCTTTAAATTCTCGCACAAAACACCACGTATTTCTGATACAGAACGTGTTGCCATCCGATTAAACGTGTTTCTGACAATATACTCGCAGATATGACTCATGGCAACTACCGCCGCACCAATCAAAACGGAGACAAAGATTGCTTTAATGGAAGGAGAATCAATCAACCACTGCGCGACAAAAGATTTTAATGGTGCAAATATCGCCAATAAAATCATCGAAAAGGCAGTTATGATATTTTGTTTTTTGTTGCTCATTAGAATCTTGTCGATTTGAGAGATTTTATTTTTCGTGTTCTTTTTCATATGCCTCCAAACTTGCGATAAAATACAAATACTGCTTCCTATATGCCACTGATTGTCTAATGTAGTATTTCTGTTTCTATCATTTATACTTCTCTATAAAGTTGTAAGTTTTATCGTTAAAATTATTGTATTGTTTACAAATTTTCTTAATAAGAGTATATTATTTTCTGTATGTTTTGTCAATATTGAACTAGTCACTTTCCATGAACAGCCTTCATGAAAGCATATTGGAAAAGCAATTTCAGCTTTTAATGCACTCACAGGCTACCTTGACGCAACATTTCTTATGATAAAAAGCAATGCCGTATTTCAATATTTTCTGATATCCCTGATTACGCAATTCTTGTCCATAATCTCGATCTTCAATCTGCTGCAATACTTCTAAGCAGTTCTCCATTTCCAGATACTGCTTTACGAAACAGCGCCAAAATGCGTTCAATTATGATATTGCGAATCTCTCGATTTGGAACCGCTAGACTATAATATCCATTACCAATATACCCACGCTGTGTCAGATAACCAGTCATAAAAAGCGTACTCCACAGATTATCGATATTAGAATACAAATCTTTGTATGTCACCATCTCATCTACCCTTTGAGTGATAACCTCACCATTCACCAAACGTTCCAAAACATCTTTTGTAAGCATTCCGTTATCGCTAATGCTGTCAATAAAGTGATTGATAACATCATTACCACTGGTATTCATCCAATAGTTTTTCGGAGCGGCATTCTGGCTTTCTCTATGATCTTTACAATAATTTACAACATCCCATGGGCAATATACATCTGCATTTCCAAAACGATAACCATCATACCACTCTTTTACTTCCTCAAAATGACTGTTTAACCCATAATATGAGAGCATTTCCTGTACTTCCTCACTGGTAAAGCCAAAAGTTTCATCAAATTCATCATCTGTGATTGAATATACCGTAAAATTATTCAATCCAGTGAATATACTTTCCTTGGCAATGCGCAAACATCCAGTTAAAACCGCAAACGCAAGGCTCGAATTCGTTTTCAATACATTGCCAAATAAATTACGAAGTAAAAGAACCATTTTATCATAAAAATTATTCTCATATGCCTTAGCTAAAGGTACGTCATATTCATCAATGAGTACAACAACTTTTTGACCATAATGTTTTTCCAATAGTGTTGTAAGCTTTTTTAAACTCATTGCTAACACTGCTGGCTGCATTTCCATATCAATTAAAGTCTCATAACGCATCTTATCAATTTGGGTAAGTTTTTCACTATCCAATAAAAACTGAAAACATTCTGCCTCATCATTTATAATTTGCACCATCAAACGATATGCTTCATCGTAGTTTGCTGCATCTGCGCCTTTTAAGCTAATTGAAATCACTGGATACTTTCCCATATATCGTTCTCGCAATCTTCAAAAAAAGACACTGCATGTCTCCATACAGTGTCTTAATAATCTAGCATTCTTCTGATATTTTATTTTTATCTTCCGAACTTTTCAGCAACGTCCTCTTCTCCGAAGCATTCACTGATCGGTGCACCTGGTGCTACCATTGGGAATACCTTGTCGTCCTTGTCAATCTGAGCATCAATTACTACTGGAATATTCAGCTCGATTGCTTCCTTAACTGCATTATCAAACTCTTCGCATGTGCTTACTGTGTAGCCCTTTGCTCCAAGACCCTCTGCTACCTTTGCAAAGTCAACGCGGTCATTTAATACTGTCTGAGAATAACGCTGTCCGTAGAACAGATCCTGCCACTGGCGTACCATACCAAGCACGTGGTTGTTTACAACGACCTCGATAACTGGGATATTATATCGAGTTGCTGTTGCAATCTCATTCATATTCATACGGAAGCAGCCATCTCCTGCGATATTGAATACAAGCTTATCCTTACGAGCCATCTTTGCACCAATTGCTGCGCCAAGACCATAGCCCATAGTTCCAAGTCCGCCTGATGTTAAAAGCTGTCTCGGTGCCTTATACTTATAATACTGTGCTGCCCACATCTGGTGCTGTCCTACCTCAGTAGAGATAATAGCATCGCCATGTGTTGCCTCATAGATTTTTTCGATAATATAAGGACCAGTCAAAACACCCTTATGATAAGTCATCGGATGTGCTTCCTCATAGCTCTTAACTTCTGTAATCCACTCATTATGATTCATCTGAGGAAGCTTTTCATTTAACTTTTCTAAGATAACCTTGACATCACCGATAACACTTGCATCTGTTTTGATGTTCTTATTGATCTCTGCCGGATCTACATCAAACTGCAGAATCTTTGCATTTGCGGCAAATTTCTTTGCATTTCCATATACACGATCACTGAAGCGTGCTCCGACAACTACAAGAAGGTCACACTGGCTTACTCCATAGTTTGATGCCTTTGTTCCATGCATACCAAGCATACCTGTATACAAAGGATCAGTACCGTTGAAGGCACCCTTGCCCATTAAGGTATCCGCAACTGGAGAATCAATCTTATGAACAAATTCATTAAGCTGTGCGTCTGCACCTGATGCAATTGCACCGCCTCCGACAAAAACGTATGGCTTCTTTGATGCCTCAATCATCTTGACTGCAGTTTCAATATCTTCTGCCTTAATGCGATCTGTAATACGTTTAACCTGCTCTGGCTCTTTACGCTCATATTCTGCCTTATTTGCAGTAACATCCTTTGTGATATCAATAAGCACCGGACCCGGACGTCCTTCCTTTGCAATCTTGAATGCACGACGAACTGTATCAGCCAGTTTATTGACATCCTTTACGATGAAATTATGCTTTGTGATCGGCATTGTAACACCAGCGATATCGATCTCCTGGAAGGAATCTCTTCCCAGAAGTGAAACAGCAACGTTACATGTAATTGCAATAATCGGAATAGAATCCATGTAAGCTGTTGCAATTCCCGTTACCAGATTGGTAGCACCTGGGCCAGATGTGGCCATGCAGACACCTACCTTTCCGGTTGCCCTTGCATAGCCGTCTGCTGCATGAGACGCGCCCTGCTCATGGGAGGTTAAAATATGTGTAATTTCATCCGAATGCTTGTAAAGAGCATCATATACATTCAGAATGCAGCCGCCCGGATAACCAAACACGGTATCTACGCCCTGTTCCCTTAAACACTGTACTAAAATTTCAGAACCTGTTAACTCCATATTTATTTTCCCTTCCTTATATCTGTCTTATCTATGTTTTATATCAGAAAACCAGCTTATTTATTAGTTCCCGAAACCTGTAAAACTGCACCCTTGCTTGCATCAGTTACAAGTGCTGCATAGCGTGCCAGATAACCAGTTGTTACCTTTGGCTCTCTTGGTGTCCATGCTGCCTTTCTTCTTGCCATCTCCTCGTCAGAAACACGCACATTCAGAGTGTTTGCCGGAATATTGATCTCGATGATATCTCCTTCTTCAACAAGTGCAATTGGACCTCCGACAGCTGCCTCTGGGCATACATGTCCGATGCTTGCTCCTCTTGAAGCACCTGAAAAACGGCCATCTGTAATCAATGCAACACTGGAACCAAGTCCCATACCTGCAATCGCAGAAGTCGGATTTAACATTTCTCTCATACCAGGGCCACCCTTTGGTCCCTCGTAACGGATGACTACAACATCACCTTCAACGATTTTTCCGCCCTTGATTGCTGCGATTGCATCATCCTCACAGTCAAATACACGAGCCGGTCCCTCATGAACCATCATCTCTGGTGCAACTGCTGAACGCTTTACAACACCTGAATCTGGTGCCAAATTACCCTTTAATACAGCAATTCCGCCAGTCTGGCTATATGGATTATCGATTGGACGAATAACCTCAGGGTCCTTATTCACAACGTTTGCAATGTTCTCTCCAACTGTCTTTCCTGTAACTGTAATACAATCAAGATTTAACAGATTCTTCTTTGACAGCTCATTCATAACGGCGTAAACACCGCCTGCTTCATTTAACTGCTCCATATAAGTATGACCTGCCGGAGCTAAGTGACACAGATTCGGAGTCTTTGCACTAATGCCGTTTGCGATATCAACGTTTAAAGCTACGCCAGCCTCTCTTGCGATTGCCGGAAGATGAAGCATACTGTTTGTAGAACATCCAAGTGCCATATCAACAGTCAGCGCATTGACAAATGCCTTCTCTGTCATGATATCTCTTGGGCAGATATTCTTTTCAATCATCTCCATAACTTTCATACCAGCGTGCTTTGCAAGCTTAATTCTCTCAGAATAAACAGCTGGAATTGTTCCGTTGCCCTGAAGACCCATACCAAGTGCCTCTGTCAGACAGTTCATGGAGTTTGCAGTATACATACCAGAGCAGGAACCGCATGTTGGACATGTCTTGCACTCATACTCATATACATCTTCTTCAGTCATCTTGCCTGCTGCGTAAGCACCAACTGCCTCAAACATGGAGGAAAGACTTGTTCTCTGTCCCTTTACATGACCTGCAAGCATCGGACCACCGCTGACAAATACAGTCGGGATATTGATTCTGGCTGCTGCCATTAACAGACCAGGTACGTTTTTGTCACAGTTTGGAACCATAACAAGACCATCAAACTGGTGTGCCATTGCCATACACTCGGTAGAATCTGCAATCAGATCTCTCGTAACAAGAGAATACTTCATACCAACGTGTCCCATTGCAATACCATCGCAGACAGCGATAGCCGGGAATACAACCGGCACGCCTCCTGCCATTGCTACGCCTAACTTAACGGCTTCTACAATCTTGTCCAGGTTCATATGACCTGGAACAATCTCATTATAGGAGCTGACAATACCAATCATTGGCTTGTCCATCTCTTCCTTTGTAAATCCTAATGCATTAAACAGTGATCTATGAGGTGCCTGCTGCATTCCTTTTTTTACATTGTCACTTCTCATGTTTTTAACCCCTTCCAAATTTGTTAACCAAGAATTTTTTCTGCAATCAGATCGCCCATAGAAACTGTGCCAACCTGTGTCATACCCTCTGACATGATATCAATTGTGCGGTAGCCTGCCTTAAGTACCTCTTCTACTGCTGTCTCAACTGCCTTTGCTTCTTCATCAAGATCGAAAGAGTATCTAAGCAGCATGGCAGCAGATAAAATTGTCGCAATCGGGTTTGCAATGCCCTTACCTGCAATATCTGGTGCAGAGCCATGGCTTGGTTCATAAAGTCCAAGCTTTCCTGCACCAAGGCTTGCTGATGATAACATGCCAATGGAGCCTGTAATCATACTTGCCTCATCAGAAAGAATATCACCAAACATGTTCTCTGTCAAAATAACATCAAACTGTCTCGGATTCATAACAAGCTGCATGGCACAGTTATCAACAAGCATATGCTTTACTGTTACATCAGGATAATCCTTTGCAACTTCATCAACAACTGCTCTCCAAAGTCTTGAAGTGTCAAGAACATTTGCTTTGTCAACGCTTGTTACATTTTTTCCGCGCTTTCTTGCAACCTCAAATGCTTTAACTGCAATCCTTTTAATCTCATTCTCATCGTATGCCATAATATCAGTTGACTTACGAATGCCATCAATTTCCTCTGTCTTATGTTCACCGAAGTATACGCCTCCGGTCAGCTCTCTCATCATAACAATATCAAATCCATCGCCGATAATCTCTGGCTTTAATGGACAAGCATCTTTTAATTGTGAAAACAGCTTTGCCGGACGGATATTTGCAAACAGACCAAGACCTTTACGAATCTTTAACAGACCTGCCTCCGGACGCAAATTTGGTGCTACCTGATACCATCTTGAGTTTCCGACGTTTCCGCCTACTGCACCTAAAAGCACGGCATCACTAGCCTTTGCCTTTTCAAGTGATTCTTCGGTCAGCGGTTCGCCATACGCATCAATTGAGCAGCCGCCCATAAGAAGCGTCTCGTATTCAAACTCATGTCCATATTTTTTTGCTACGGTATCCAGTACCTTTTTGGCCTCAGCCACAATCTCAGGACCAATTCCGTCTCCTGGTATCAATGCAATCTTACCTGTCATCCTGTATCCTTTCCAACAGCAAAAGCTGTCTGCAAAAAGTTTCTTTTTTATCATAATGAAAGTACAAGCACCTTTCAGCACTTGTACTTCCCTATGTTAGTATATTTTGACATTTTTTTCAAGAGAACAAACTTCGTTCCACAAATAGCATCAATAATCAATTAAATTACATCAAGTTTTTTGAAGCAATACACTACTTTGGGATAAAAAGCAATAGGTTGTTTGCTCTTATATATCATTATTCATTGATACGCTCAAACACCATTTCATAACCGTCACTTCCAAAGTTTAAGCTTCGGTTCACACGGCTGATTGTCGCAGTAGATGCACCTGTTTTCTGTGCAATCTCAAGATATGTGTTTTTCTGGCGTAGCATAGCTGCTACCTCAAAGCGCTGTGCGATAGACTGAAGTTCATTGACGGTACATACATCTTCAAAAAAAGCATAACACTCATCAAGATTTTTTAATGTGAGAATTGCTTGAAACAAATGATCTGTTTCAGGGTTTTTAATTTTTTTATTCATTCTGGTTTCCGTGTGCTCAAACAATATATTATTAAAGCACACACCCTCTCCTTTCTACATTCCTGTTTTTATTTTTTCTGGTTTTTAATTAGATTTTTAACCCTATGCATGTATTTTGACACGCTAAAGCGAAAAAGTCAAGTCTTTTTGATAAAATTTAATCTTTTCATTTGTACTACTGTTTAAGTTTGCTCCATTTTCTTCATCTAAATGAAAACCTTCTGGTGATACCTTCTGCTCTCCGCACACATCCATACCTAGAAATATAGCACCTGACTTCTTTGCATCTGTCAAAAAACAAAGAATCTGTGAAAGCTGCATGGTTCCCTGGCTCCAGTCCGTAACTGCTTCCTCTTTGTTTAATACATCCTTATCAAGAGAAATATATACAGGCCACTTTGAAAGTTCCTTACACAAAGCTTCCTTTTGCTGTTCAAATTCAGCCTCTGTCACCCATGTGATGCGAGAATCTTTTAAAAGCTGCTCTGCTGTTTTATCCTCATCTGCCGGACCTACTAATACTGCCTTTTTTAAATTAGGAAGATTTTCTAATGCATGAAGAACCCAACTTCCACATGTTAAAAGACCGCCGCCAAATGCGCTCTCCATACAGTCTGAATGATGGTCAAATAAAAGAAGGCTAAATGGCCGATTTATGCGCTGCAAAAACAAAAGACTGACATAATGATAGTCGCCTGAATCAATAAAATGAAGCGCATTCACTGGAATATGCGCCAAACGCTTTTCAAGCTCTGTTTTCGCCTCATCACTGCAAAAATACAGACTTCCAGAAATATCAGTGCAGTCTGTATATATGCAGTCTAAGCCTGGCTTATTTAAAATATTGTCTGTTGCTTCTATGTCTTTTGCTTTCCAAAAGGACTGACTGTCATAGGCACCTGACAAAGAAATCATATAATAAGGATTTTTGCTCACGCTGTCTTTTCCTTTCTTATCTATTATTCCAGACATTTTTTAGATAATCTCTTACTTCAAGCAGATCTGGCAAAATTATTTCGGCAAGACTTTGCATTTCTTCATTTGGTTCAAGAAGATCAGGCACCATAATAGGATGAAGACCTGCCGCATGGAGTGAACGCATTCCGTTATATGAATCCTCAACACCATATGCGCTCTCTGGAGTAATGCCCATGCGTTTGCATGCCTCTAAATAAATATCTGGCTCTGGCTTACTCTTTTTTGCCATCTCACCGCCTACAATCACATCAAAATACTGTATTAAGCCAGCATGAGTCAGCTGACGAATGACTGTCTCACTTCTTGTAGATGAGGCAAGTCCAACATTAGCGCCACTCTCCTTTAGCCATGACAAAAGCTCTCTAGCTCCTTTTTTTACAGGAAGCCCCTCTGTCTCTTCAATTTCGTGAAAGCGATTAGATGTGTCTTTTCTAAACTCCTCATAAGGGAAATCTGGTCCTTCAAAGCGAAACATTGTTTCCTTTGTCTTTTCAATTGTCGTGCCAATGCAGGCATGAAACATGCCCTTTGCATCCTTCAATTTATATTTTTCCTTATAATCCTCCCAACAGCGCTCACATACATGCTCAGAATCAAAGATGACACCATCCATATCAAATATAACGTTCTTCATTTTACACCTCTTAAGCTCATATTTAAAAGTACAATAGCCGCCCTGTTGCCAGGGCGGCGAAATGTTATTTTATTTAATCTACATATTTCTTTAAAGTATTGCGAACAGCATCTTTTCCTGCAAGCATTTCAACAAACATGCCCTCTACCTTGTCTGCAAGACCTGCCTCGTACATATCAACACCAAAGATTGCCTTATTAGTGAGAATTTCCTTAAGCTGTCCTGTATAAGTCTCTGGCTTTCCTGCCTCTACACCAGAAAGTTTTTCCTGCAGCTTAGCAAGCATTGGATCACTACTAAGCTCCATCTTCTCAAGCTTATCATCTGTTCCAAGAAGATAACGAAGCCATCCTGCAATTGCAAGCGGAATGTATACAAGAGAAGAACAGTCAAGCTCACTGCTTGCCATGTAAGATTTCATTGTCTCACCAAAACGAACAACGATTTTCTGAGAAGTATCAGTTGCAATACGCTGCGGTGTGTCTGGCATAAATGGATTTGGAAGACGCTTCTCGATTACTTCATCAATAAATGCCTTCGGGGAAAGGATGCCAGGATCAGTAACAACCTTCATACCCTCATCGTAACCGATATGACGAATAAGTCCTGTAAGCTCCTTGTCATTCATCTCATCTGCAATCAGATTGTAACCAAGCAGGCAGCCATAAACAGCCAGGGCGGTGTGCAGCGGATTTAAGCAGGTAGTTACCTTCATACGCTCTACACGGTTTACAGTATCACGGTCAGTCAGATAAACACCAGCCTTCTCAAGTGCCGGTCTTCCTGCCGGGAACTTGTCCTCAATTACAAGATACTGCGGTCCCTCTGCATTTACAAACGGTGCAATATAAGTATTTCTGGAAGTAATAACAGGTGCCATTTCTTCAACGCCTGCTGCCTCTAATTTTTCCTCAACAGCCTTTGCTGGTCTTGGTGTGATCTTATCGATCATACTCCACGGGAAGCTGATGCTTGATTCATCCTCAAGATATGTGATGAACTCTTTTGTTACAAAACCTTTCTCTGCCCATGCCTTTGCGATTGTCATAACAGATGCCTGAAGCTTCTCACCATTATGAGAGCAATTATCCATGCTGACAACGGCAAGCGGATAACGGCCTGCCTTGAAACGCTCGAAAAGAAGTGCAGCAACGATGCTCATTGCATGCTTTGCGCTCTCTGGACCATTTTCGATATCTGATACAACTACCGGAAGAAAGTTTCCATCAATACCCTTTAATGCATAACCCTTCTCAGTAACTGTAAAGCTGATCATCTGTAAGGATGGATTTACAAATATAGCCTTTAATCTGCCATACTCCGCCTCATCAGCTGTATTTGCCTTAATTCCGTCTGCAATACTTGCAATTACACGGCTTGAGGTATTTCCGTCTGGAAGAAGCGTTACCATCAGTGTCATTGACTCATGTGGCTTGTAGATCTTATCGATGATATCATAATCAAAAGTCTCTGCTGCAATAATTCCTCTGTCAGCAGCACCTTTATTTAACAGATCTTCCTGCAGTCCTGCAATATATCCGCGGAAAATATTTCCTGCTCCAAAGTGAACCCATACAGGCTCCTCAAGTGTCTTTTTATGAACTGCTTCAATATCATAAGACGGCAGTGTAATACATGCCTTTTCAAATTCATTTTTCTTTTGTGTTACATCCTGTAATGTCAGTTTCATCTCTGATTCTCCTTTACAATTGACTCCCACAGGCCGCATAAATATGCAGCACCAAGTGCTCTGTCATACAGACCGTATCCAGGCATTGCCTTCTCGCCCCAGATCATTCTTCCGTGATCTGGACGGATAATTCCATCAAATCCAGTATCGTACAGTGCCTTCATGATTGCATGCATATCAAAGGTACCATCTGAAGACAGATGTGCAGACTCCTCAAAGTCATTCATGCCATCGTTAAACTGTAAGTTTCTTATATGTGCAAAATGGATTCTTCCCTTAAGTGCGTGAATCATCTCAACTAAGTTGTTGTTTAAGTTGGTTCCGTAGGATCCAGTACAGAAGGTAACACCATTGTGCGGGTTATCTACCATCTTCATCATACGCATGATGTGATCCTTGTTGTTGATAATACGTGGAAGACCAAATACGCTCCAAGACGGATCATCTGGATGAATTGCCATATTGATATCATACTTATCACATACAGGCATAATTGCCTCAAGGAAATACTTTAAGTTTGCAAACAGTTTCTCCTCATCGATGTCTGCATACTCCTCAAACAGCTGCTTAACCTTTGCCATACGCTCTGGCTCCCAGCCTGGCATAACTGTTCCGTTCATGTCATTTGAAATAGAATCAAACATCTTAGCCGGATCAATGCTGTCTACTGTCTTCTGATTGTAAGCAAGAACTGTAGAACCATCCTTTCTCATACGTGCAAGTTCTGTACGAGTCCAGTCAAATACTGGCATAAAATTATAACATACCATATGAATATCAGCCTTACCAAGATTCTCAAGTGTCTTGATATATGCATCAATATCCTTGTCACGCTCTGGAGCTCCCGTTTTGATTGCATCGCTGATATTTACACTCTCAATACCAGGAAGTGTCAGTCCTGCTGCCTCTACCTCATTCTTAAGAGCCATAATCTCCTCATAAGTCCACAGCTCACCTGGCATTTTGTTGTAAAGAGTAGAAATAACACCCTTTACATAAGCTGTCTGTCTGATCTGCTGTAAGGTAACGGTATCATACTGGCTGCCGTACCATCTCATTGTCATCTGCATAACGAATTCTCCTCCTGTTTGAACTGCCAATTATCCATTACAGATAAACGGCAGTTTTATATATTTTTTACTATATTTACATAGTAGCATAGATCACTGTGATTGAAAATGTGTTTTTTTACATTTTTTGTGTGGTTTTTGGTAGTAAAATTTTTGTTCGTGCTGCAATCATACTTATAAAAACTGCGTCACATCTTTGCATGCCGCATAGCTTAACTCAAATTCCTGCGCTGTCAGCGTTTTTGACTCTTTGTCATAAGATGGTGACTCTTCATGAATCACCTCATCAAAACGACACTCTTGGCAATATAAATGAGTATAGCCAATTGGATGCTCATCTGAAATCACATAAATACCGCCAAGAAGACCGTGCTGCTGTTTTAATGCCGGCATCACACCATTTCCATGCCAGTAGCCTGGGCGCATATCGCCCTCCTCTGATGTAGAACCTAGATGTGTGACGAAAATACTCGCTTAGCCGTCAAGCGCTGCATACCACATGTGCTGCTGATAACTGTATGTACCTGGTGTGAACTACTCGGTCATAGAATGGCCGAGCATCCAAAGTTTCCCTTGAATACCGATCATTCT
>ERZ779890.2047-NODE-2047-length-19703-cov-3.562500_pt1 | contig 19703 bp, 18 predicted proteins | sample MGYA00511553_ERZ779890 | MGnify/ENA primary metagenome ERZ779890 (study PRJEB29588, sample SAMEA2152064) | human gut metagenome | biome: human gut; feature: human-associated habitat; material: faeces | place: Denmark | collected 2008/2010 ... | reverse complement strand
GATTCTTGTAACCCCAATAGTATTCAAAATTACGCTCATTATGCTGATTTGAAGCCGTGTGAACACCTAAACCGCAGTCATTGTCAGACTTAGGCTGATTATCCTTTGAAAACTTATTTTTGGTAAATGACTTCGGATTATTGTGACGAGTATTTGCATTTACGGGAGTGGAGTCAAGGGCAATGAAAGAAGTATCAATGAAACCCATTTCGGAAAGTTTCAGAACCTGAGACTGCATAAGCTTTTTAAGCAGAGTGTTATCAAGTTTACGGATAAACCGGTCAAAGGTCCAGTATGACGGAAGCGGCTTTATAATATTGAAACCGCAGTAATGAGCGATGATAAGATTATTGTTAAGATAATTTACCAGATCGGTAATGCAGGAAAAGCATTCACATTTCATAACGATAAAAGCGTAGAGCAAGGCCCTTTTTGAAAAACCGTTTCTTCCTGTTTTGGCAGCGGAATCGGGGAATTCTGACAAGTCAAGGTTAAGAAAAAGCTTGTCATAAAACTGAGCCTTTGGTGCAGAAGTGAAAAATATGATGTCCTGTAAAATTTCCTGGCGGTAGATAACAGCCAACCCCTTTCGTGTGGTTTGATTCTAATTTAATTATACCAAAGTTGGTTGGCTGTTTCTATATATTTTTAGTGATAAAATTATTTTTTGTGTCCTGCAAATCCGCTTCTTTTCTACGTTTGCGGCGTTTTGCTCAGGGCTACAAAGAATGGACAGTGGAGGTGGCAGATGTTACGATAATGCAAGGTGCGAAAGTGTGATAGTAATAATGAAGGAGGAGATGTTTTACAGTCATAAGGAAAATCTGAAAATTATACAATTTATAAGGCAGTATTTCCTGAGTTATAATATATTGATGAAAGGATTGGCGAAAAAACAAATATATATAAATTTTTGAAGTTATGTTAAAAATTGATACAGATAATTGATTTTTATGATGTATCAAGTTGTAACCTAATGCCGCAATGTTCCCCGCCTTTATAGGCGGCATGTTCCATTCAGACTATCGTAGGTGAATTACTGCCTTACAGAAAAGCTGAGGAGCTAACGCTCCTGCGGCAAGATTTCTTCGTCACAGCCGATGAAAAGCTATGCTTACATCGGGCTTTATTCCGAGTTAAAATGAAAGGAAATTATCAAATGAAGCTTAAGTTCATACATAAAGCAAAAAGAATATTTATAACCATCTCATCATTGTCAATAATTGCGGCGATCTCTATATAGCGGTTGCATCATCGGCCAGTGCCGCAACACATTTTACAAGCTACACCCCTAAAATCAAATATAATAATGGCAACATTGATTACTGCTATTATGTTGATGGTTCTAAAAATGTTAATCTTACTGCAGGCGAGTATTTTGTAAATGGTAAATCATCTTGTTCAGCACATAGTGTTATCAGTCCTGAGGCATCAACTGCAACATGTGGATGTTTTGACGGTTGTTATCAATGCTATGGGTTTGCAGCATTTGTGTATAAAGGTGTATTTACTAAAAATTTATCTGAATCAAAATGTAATGATTTTGGTTGGGGGAAGCGACAACAATGATTATTTATTCCTAACCGCAAGAAACTTGAAAATTATGATTTCCGATTTACCGGTGGGCACGCATTTGAGAGTAAGAACATCAAACAATAATAACCACTCTATAGTTTTAGCGGGAAAAACTGATACAACAATTACAGTTTATGATGCTAACGGGTGCGGATCTAATTCCAGCTTATTAGAAGCTGGATCGTCAAATTATTCAGGACATTGCCAAATAAACAAACAGGTTTTCACATACAAGAATTTTGCCAAAAGATATCCTCGACTCGATTATATGCATAAAGGAGCTTAATATGAATGACAGATTAAGATTAATATTGTTGGTTATGGCTTTATCGGTCACAGTAGCTTTAACAGGCTGTTCTCAGCCCGAACAAAACAGTAGTATAGCGGCAGATGATAATACAACGTCCTTACAAAGCAGTATCGATACTGTTACCGATACTTCAAAAACCGGGAGTATAACAGCACCCGAAGGTAGTGAGCTTGTAAAAACGCTTACCGATAACAATAATAACACCGTGGAGCTTTACGGATATAAATCGGGTTCCGATGAGCCGTTTATATGCTTTATTTCAATTAAAGATAACGACAAAAAACCGATTCAGCAAATAGAAATCAACAAATTCAAAACCTTTACCACAGACAGCGGAGATAATGTATATGTTTATGCAGATGAGAAAACCAAACAAGGCTATAGAATTATATTAAACACAGACAATAGTATTAAATCGGTAGAATATTGTGAGGACGCATTACAATACATAAAACTCATAGAGGATATTAATAAAGGCAATACATCTATCGAAGAACCTGTGGAGGAATTGCCGGAATTCTATACCGAAGACCCCGAAAATGAAATGTACCTCGGCAACGGCGAATTTGTAAAGCTTGCCGACCTTGAAGCCGATCCCAATGCGGCAGGTTCATATATTATCCGTGGTTCAATGGGCGGTTATGAATATGAACCGTTTGACAACAACAGCATAAGAAATCCAGATGATTACGATTTGAACGAAATGAAATGTATAGGCTCTCAAAAAGGACCCGTGGTAAGCAAGGATAAAATAATAGTACATGAAGGCGACAGCATCGGCAGTAAGGGTCTGATAGTAGACTCGTGCTACATCAGCGTAGCACCTCGCGTAATGTATAGCGAAACGCTAAAAAAAGATATAGGCATAGGCTATGATGTAATGGACGCAAAAATAACTCTGACGGGTGAAGTAACCTTTACGGGTATACTGCTTGCCGAACGCTACAATATAGAGAATTCGGAGCATGATGGCGAAAGCAGAATACTGTTTATGCCTTATTCTAAGGAATACCATGAGGCTGTGCCGTTCCTTTTTGATGTTGACGCTCAATATAGAGGGAGTAGCTGTGCTATGTTCTATAATTACAGCTGGGGCAATCCGCAGTTTGCGATTACAACAAGCGATGGTATTATAAATATCGGTTATTTAAAAGATTGCGACTTTTTAAGCTCCGATACATTTTCAGAGGATGTGTATTATAAAGAGGCCACAATAACATTTTCAGAGCTTACTTATAAATCCTCAGAAAGAGGCGGTATGAGCGGATTAATCGGTACTGTTGTATCGGTGGATAATATATGTGAACTTTGGAAAAAGAAAGAGGTATAATATGATGATAATCAAAAACATAATAAAAGCGACTATAGCAACAACAACTGTAATTTTATCGGCATTTGCTATGGTGTTACCAGGAAACGCATTATCACCTGTCACTTACAAAGCGGCATCAAACTACAAGTTGGTTCCTATGGGACCAACATCATGCGTAGTCATGTCATACACTATTAATCGAAGTCAACAAACAGCAACTGCAAAATATGTATTCGACGGTGGGACGGAGGTTCCAAACGGCGAAAAAAGAGTTTCAGTGGTTTGTGAATTAATAATTCCTACAAAAAATGGAGAAACTGTCATAAAGAATAAGACTAACGGTAACGGCGAATATTCCAGACTTGAAAAAATGACAAAAACAGTAGCATTGACTGATGCTGAAAAAGCAGCAGGATACAAAATACAGTTTGTAGATATATCTATAAATTGCACTTCTGGTACATACAAACCATTCTGGGCAGTCAGCTACACATATTAACTTTTGTTTAGCGACTGCACGTACGGTGGCACAACATGACGTGTTATAAATGTATCTATAAGACAAAAAAGGAAAAAAACGAAAGATGCTCCTGCGTGTAAAATATAATTACTGCTTATGTTTTTTGACACAGATAATAAAATAAAAACATAAATACAACTTATGAAAGGGCAATATTATGAACAGGAAATTAAAGCTTATAGGCACTGCAATACTGATTGCTACATTTGCGTCCACGTTTTCCGCCTGCTCGGATACAAAAACAGATGAACAGGCGAGATATATGCGAGTATACGGAACAATATATAATGACGGCGAGTTGATAGTTACCGAAAACGCAGTACTAAGCTTTTTACAGTATTCTGATATGAGTACAATTGCGCTATGCGGTCAGTCAAACTGCGACCACTCAAATGCTGTTACAGAGGACGGACTTCCGTGCCTTGCTTACGGCAAACAAACCTTGCCTTTTTTGTATAACGAAAAGCTTTACTGGTTCGAGGATAGATACGAAACCAAAGACGGAAAAGCAGTAGAATCCGCGGTACTTCACTCATCAGACCCGCTTGGTACTTCCGAAAAGGAAGTATGCAAAATAGAAGGCTTTTCCTGCGACTGGATAAGCACAAGCGTACTTAAAAACAACACCCTGCTGTTTTTCCCTTATCAGTCTGCTTATGACGAAAAAGGAGCGATTACAGGCGATAATACCAATCATTTCGGAGTGCTTGACATAGAAACCGGAAAATTTACCGATTTTGGTGCAACGGAAAACAATAAAACAAAGATTTTAGGTGTCTATGACAACAAATTTTATTTCAACAGCTCGGTGTACGACATTAAGACAGGAAAGTATAGTGAAAACACTATGCCGTCCGAGCCGCCTGCTGTCAGACTTAGCGATGATTACTATGCATATAACAATGACAGCAATATTGAAGTGTTAACTCCGAAGACCTCTGAACCGATTGTTATTCATAACGACAAGATATTGTCTGAAACCGTCATTTTGGGCGATTATCTGTTCCAATGCGATAATGCACAGTGGTATTATTATAATTTAAAGGATGAAGCTCCCGCAAGGCATGATATAAGCTATGGCGAAGGGCTTTATGCACAGGTATTGTCCGAGTACGAGGACAGCTATATTATCAGCGTCTATAACGCCGAAGAACAAACAGTAACAAAAGAAAAGGTAGCAAAATCGGATATTCTGGGGGAGTAAGATATGGCAAAAGGATTAAGTAGAATAGCTTTAATAGTGGCGACCATTGCGGTGGTTATGTTAATCTCAAGTTGTTCAGATGTAACAGAAAGCTCTCAAAGTAGTAACAAAGAGAAAAGTGTTACAAGTCTTGTCGGAGAAATATATCATGGCGACGGATATTTTATTCTTGACGAAAACGGTCTGCAAATAGTCAAGGAAGGTGCTGCCTATGACGAGAATAAAAAGCTATGGAACGCACCATTTGCCGCTGTGCGTAAAATTAATGATACTTTTTACTGTGACAGTTTTACTTCTCCTGATAAATTCGATGATAATATGAATTACAAAGGTGAAGTGCCGCAGGACAGCAAAAAAATGATAAAATTGCTGAAATCGGGTGATGTTACAGAAAGTGGGCTTACCGTCACCTCTGCAGTTTCGTCCGTTAAAGAAACACTCGAATACAATCGGGAAACAAATTCTACCGAGCCGGGAATATCGCAAACAGTATACACAGAAATCACATTAAGCGGAGAGGTTACTCTTGAAGGCGTATTGTATGTAGTTCTTGATGAAGATCTGTACATATCAGAAGAAAACAGCATATTGTTTTTCCCTTATCCCGAAAGCTTAAAAAATGCACTTGGTTTTTCACCGAGGTTTTCCGGTGATATAGAGAGTAGTTATCTTACCTCCAATGCTTCTAAAACAAGTGTATTGCTATATGGCGATTGTGTATATTTTTATGCAGGCAACACAGATAACAGCGAGTGGCTCACAAAGGATTTCAGAAATAAACCGTTTGGTACAGCAAAATTAACGGTCAGCGATATAAAGCTTATATGGCAAAGCGATAGTCTGGACAGGTTTTCCTTTACGGTAAAAAATGCGGAAAATGTTCAGGCTAAAAAGTAGAGGTGTAAAAAATGCTTCAAATTAAAAATCTTAATAAACATTACGGTAAAAAACAGGCTCTTTTTGATTTTGAGATGACCTTTAAAAACGGGGTTTACGGACTTTTAGGCCCCAACGGCGCAGGAAAATCAACGCTTATGAACATTATTTCAGATAACCTTGCACCAGACTTAGGCTCGCAGCTTTGCTGGAACGGCACAGACATAACTAAGCTTGGCAGTAAATTTCGCCGTAAGGTCGGATATATGCCGCAACAGCAGGCGCTTTATGACAACTTTACCGCAAGACGGTTTATGATGTATATATCAGCTCTCAAAGGAATTTCTACAGCAGTAGCAAGAGAGCAAACCGAGTATCTGTTAAGTGAAGTTGAACTGCATGACGTAATGGATAAAGCTATCGGAGACTTTTCGGGCGGCATGAAGCAAAGAGTTTTAGTTGCACAGTCCCTACTCGGAAGCCCCGAGCTTGTTCTGCTTGATGAGCCGACGGCAGGTCTTGACCCAAAGCAAAGAGTTATCATACGGGATATGATACATAAAACAGCAAAGGACAAAATTGTCCTTGTAAGCACACATATAGTATCTGATGTTGAAACTATTGCAGATGAAATAATAATTATGAAGCAGGGCAGAATTGCCGCAAACGGAACTGTTGAACAGCTTGTCAGTGTTCTCCCGCACGAACGCCGGACACTCGAAAACGCATATATGTTGCACTTTCCCGAGAAAAACACGGCAGGAGGTGCTATAGATGAAAATAGCTCTGTATGAGCTTTACAAAGCGTTAAAAAGCAAAGTGCTGTTAATATTGTTTGTAGCACTGTTTTTGCTGAATTTAGCTCTTTCGGCAACATATACGCCTGTCCTTGGCGTACCCGATGAATGTATTCGTGAAATTAACAAGGTATATTTATCTACATCGGAAGAGGAAAAGCTGTCTGTCGCAGAGAGTATTGCAAACAAATATATAAAAGACAATGTGCTACAGAATATATTTCCGGACAAGAAATATGAGGATAAATTAAATCGGGTAAAAAACTACAATACCACAATCAGGAATATCAAAAGCGAAGCCGAACAGCGTTCAAAACCATCGGTTTTTTCTAAGGAAAACAGCTTTACACAGCTTAGCTTCAAGGATATTTTCACAGCATACAACAATGTAATTGAAAATAAACCGTCCTTTTATCCCGACTACGGAACAGAACGCTATATAAACAGCGCAGATACCGATTTAATGATGCTTGTTTTTGTGCTTATGCTGACGGTTATTGTATGCTGTCGCGACAAAATGACAGGCATGGCGGCGGTTATAAGACAAACTCCCAAAGGGCGTATTCACAGTGCAGGAGCAAAGCTGATAGCCTGCTTTTTGCTTACCGTTACTTCGGCTGTGTTGTTATACGGTATGGTATTGCTTACAGGTACTATTCGCTTCGGGCTTGGCGATTTATCAAGATGTATTCAGTCAATCCCGCAGTTTACGCTATGCAATATAAATATGACCGTGGGAGAGTATCTTGTTATCCACTTTTTATTCAAAACATCAGCCTTTTTTATAGTCGTTGTTGTAATGATGATTATATGTACTTTCCTTAAAAATGTTGCGGCGGCGTTTGCTGTTATCTCTGTTTGTAGTGGTGTTTCGATATGGCTTTATACTTCTATAAGTGATATATCGGCATACAACATATTAAAATACATAAATTTCTGCTGTTTTATAAGTCCACATCAGTTATTTTACAGATATTATCATTTAAACATTTTTGGAAAGCCCGTATCGGCTCTTACCGTCTGTGTAATTACAACAGTAATAATTCTTATCATGGCTTTGCTTATTTATTTTGCGGTTTATTGCTCAAGACGCGCTATATCGGCTTCAGGTAAAATATCGGAAATCTTTTCATATATTACAGTAAAACGCAAGCTCTCGGCAAATTTTGTTGTAAACGAGGTATATAAAACGGCAATAGCGGGAAAAGCATTGCTTGTTCTTGTTGTTGTCGCTGTTATTGGGTTCTGCAATTATCAGAATATGAGTGCAGGCTACGATTCCGAGCAAAAACGCTACGACAGCTATGTAGCACAGATAGGCGGGGAAGTGACGGATGAAACTCTGTTGTTTTTGGAAAATGAAAAGCTGGAATTTGAAAATATAAAGCTACGCTATGAAGAATTATTGACGCAGACACCCGCTGAATCGGATTATGAAAGCTACAATAAGGAATTGAACGATATTACAAAAAAGCTTGACTATGAGAATGCATTTAATAAGATATGTGACCGTGTGTCGGTTATTAAGTCTGATAAAAATAGCAACCTACAGCTCGTTTTTGAAGAAGGGTTTAACCGTCTTTTGTCGGTAAACGGCTATAAGGACGACTTCCTTATGTGTATACTCGCTACTATAGCCCTTGTGCTGTGTATATCGCCTATGATAGCATTTGATAATCAGAGAGGACTGACAAAGCTCCTACGTACTACAGAAAAGGGCAGAATCAAGCGCTTTGCCATAGACGGCGTAATAACTCTTGTTATCTCTGTAATAGTATTTGTAGCGGTATGGCTACCCGAATTTGTTTTCGTAATGAACAATTACAAGCTCTCATTCTTAGACGCACCCTTACAGAGTATTACGGCACTTTACGGTATGCAAACAAACGAAACAATATTGCAATACATAATTCGGGTATACCTGATACGGTTTTTCTCTATGCTCGCCTGCGGCTTTTTTATGCTGTGTGTATCAAAGCTATCGGCTAATCTTATAACCGCCTTTTCGGTAAATATTCTGTTATTTGTTCTACCCTTGGGGCTTTGCGTTGTCAGCGAAAGCTTTGTCGTGATATGGATATGTCCGTACCTTTCAGGCACCGCAGAGAGAAGCGCGTCACCTGCTAATCTCATTATCACCGTGATAATTTTCATAGGCTTGATATTGGTTGCGGGAGGTGAAGGCGTAAAGAAAGCGGTAGAGAAGATAGGTAAACGGTTTTAATATGATATTGTAGAGCTGAGCAAAACACAAAGTAAAAAGTCAGCAGCTACAAATGAGCAAAATGAAGATAACAGGCAGAAAAACCGCACTTCAAAGCACAGCTGATAAATGACATATCTTTAGGTGAAATTATTCCTATGCCGATTTTTCTGTAAATATCATACTGATATTTTTCAGCTATAATAATTATATCCTCTTTTTGTAAATTTGTCAAGAGTTCATAATCATCAGCTGTATTAATATTTGCAATGAAAAGCAAATTATTGTTTTTATAAGCAGCTGAAAGTTTGTTTTCTAAAGTTTTGAATTTATCAATATTCATGACGAAACTCCTTTAATTAAAATGGTCAAAAATATCTTAAAATTAACCTTCAGAAATAAAAAAGCTATAAATCCATTATACAAGCGGTATAACAACGATAAATACTGCAAGTCCGATACCGAAAAATTCAGAAAACTTAATCCGGAAGGACAAACAAAATCTGAAAAAGTCCCGCATATATCTTTAATATAGCAGTATCATATTCGTATATAAAAGATATTCTGTCTTTCTGAAGGTAGTATAACTGGGTATTGTATAGACCTTAAATTTCGGGGGCTACCCCTGTTTTTCAAAAAAACAATGCAATAAACACATTTACCCACTTGACAAATGCCGCCGATAGCGTTATTATAATTACGCAGGCTGTTTAATTCTGTGATTGTGGGATTATCAGTGTGCTTATGAATGTTTTTAAATGAGATAAGCCCGGGGTGTGATCCGGGCTTATTTCTTTTCCTGATAAATCTGATAACCTTTGTACTATATGAATTGTCCGCATAAACTTTGCTGTTGTCATAACGCATTTTACGCTGTTTACGTATAAGACGCAGATTGACAAGATTGCTGATTATTTTCATAGCGGTATCACGCTTTATGCGTAGCTCATCGGCAAGGTCGTTGAAGCTTTTAAAGCAGTAACCGAGCTTGCTGTCAAGCGATTTAATAATAAGGATATATAAGCGCAATTCGATCGCTGTTAAGCTTTTGCCGAACACAGTTCGTTCTATTCGCGTATAGTTAGCCGACACCTTATTCTTTTCGGGATTTAAAACATATGTATATGTTCCCTTGCGATTATCCTTGCGGTAAGCCGCTAAAATGTGTGTAATGTAGCCCTTTCTCATTAAGCTATCGGTTATCTTGGATACTGTCTGCGTAGACTTTATACCGCAGTGTGAAGCTATAGTCTGCTGTCTTACACGCTTATATTCGTGTCCTGCTTTGCTTCGGATATTTGAATAAACAGAAAGCAGGTATGTATAAACTGCAAACTCGTTATGCGTCAGCTCGTTTGAGGTAATAACCGAGTTAGACAGCAGAAAATAACTTTTCATTTTCACACATCCTTGTATTTTGTTGTATTTTAACGTTTAAGCGGTTTTGTTGCTTGTACAGTATTTTTCTCATTCAACGCTCTGAACGCCTTTAAATCGTCGTTAAAGTCTTTGTTTAAGGGTATATCTTTTGAAACAGCATATCCTTTCAGAGCATACTTGTCGCTAAGCTGCTCAGTAGCGTGTTTACCTGCATCATCATTGTCAAGGCAGAACGTTATTTCGGTAATAGGCTTATTCTTTAAAAACTCGTCAAGAGCAACATCGGATTTGCCGCCGAGCGATAGCATAGTCAACTGCTGCCAAGCGTCCTGTCCGTTGTTTATAGCATAAAATGACGCATAAGACAGCATATCAATTACAGACTCGAAAACATACAGCTTGTTCTTATTTGTACCGATTAAAGAAAACGAATATTTCTTATCACTTCCGGGCAAATCTACACGGTATGTAGATTTATCCGATACAGAACGGCAAAACGCATAGCGTGAAATAACGCCATCACCGTTTACAGCAATCATATTTACATATTTTTTAGTAATACCACGTTCGATAAGCTCAGGTATATGTTCACTGCTGAACCCTTCGCAGATATACTTTTCACCTTTTTGCTTCTGTGCCTGAAGCTCAACGGTAACATATTCCGGTGCATTTTCAGGCACATCATTTTTGAAGCGATAAAACGGTGTGTTCGAGCTGTCATACCCGACAAGCTGAAGCCCGCTGTATCCGACACCCTGATATAGCTTACGGTCGTAAATCAGCTGATTTACGATACTGTATTCCAATCCACGGGTTTTACATAAGTAGGCGATTACATTGCTGTAATTGCGCTGTCCGTTTTCCTTGTGATCCTGTTCAGGCAAAATAAGTCGATTTGATTCCTTATCTTTAGAAACGCTCGGCTTTGATGTCATCTTATTTGGAGTATACTCAATTTGAATATCTCCACAAAGCGACTTTACAGCTTCAGTAAAGCTTTGTCCGTAAATCTTCATACAGAACGCAATGGCATTGTTGCCACCTTCGTCACGGCTGTTCCAGTACCACCCTCTGCGGTCATTCGTGATAAAAAGACTGTCGTGCTTATCACAGCGATAACCGTTACCGCTTTTCTTTACGCTGAAGCCTTCTGTTCGTTCAAGAAATTCCACCATATCAACATTTCTTGCACGCTCTATCTGTTCTTTCGTAACATAGTTACTCGGTTTAGATTTAGAAAAACTCATAAAAAGCTCCTTAAAAAAGAAAGCAACGATTTCCTCTTGTTCTGAGGTTGTCGTTGCTTTTGTGTTTTATTTTCTTCTCTCCAGTACCATTGCCGGCAAAATTCATCGGCAGTATCTCGCTTGATGATTTCTTTTTTCAGACGTCGAATGCGGAATGCCTGTGTTATAATTACGGCTAATAAAATTGTTATAAGAACGCTCATAGGTTTTATTTGTTCCGTTTCTGCGACTTGGCGGGAAAATCAAAATCAATCTTGCCGTCTTTAACAACAAGAGCCGCCGAGAATGCTTTGCCCGACTTTGAAGTAAATCCGTTTATTATTCTTGTTCGCTTATTACCTACCGTTACAGCTTGCTCGGATTTTTTAAGCACTGTATCAAGGTTACGCATACTGCGTTTACCGGTAATCAATACAATATTCATTTAATCACCGCTTTCTGGTTTATAAGTGTAATTTTTAATTTCTCGAGTATCGAGGAGATGATTTTCAGGTTATCCTCCTTGAAAGTTTCATAAGCAAAAGAATCAAGTATAATCATCAGGTAACTGTCTGCCGAAAGGTAAATTCTGCAAACAAGCCTTGAACGTAACATCGGATTTGAAAGAATACCATCAGCCGCCGTGATAACGGCAACTGATGATAATGAATAATAATTCAGAAGGACAGCTCGGTTGTTTATCACATTTCCGTAACAGAAAGTAAAATCACTATCGTAAACGGAAAATGAGCATACAGGGATATGAGCTTTTTTTATATCCGAAAACATCTTATTAAACAGTGCCGAACCTGTCAGTTTATAACTTTTTTCTTCCGATTGCGGTTCTTTGCTTATTATATCCGTTATTGTGCTACAGGTATCACAATAACGGTCCGGTTTTTTCTGATTTTGTTGCTCAACCTTTCCAGCGGAGTTGACCTTTGTTTTAGGTGCAGAGTATTTCAATTGGAATTTCTTCATGTAACATCTCTCCTAAAATCAGTCTGACAAAGATTATAGATAGAACTGTCTTTTGATATACGCCTGTCAAACGGTATAATCTTTTTACCGCTTACAATCAATCCTGTGCCTTTTTCGCCAGTCTTCAAGTAGCTTGATTGTGACGGAGATAAGTTGAACAGCTCTATCACCTTATCAAGGTCGGTTTTCTTCTGCTGAAGCAAAACAACAAACTCTGAGTTTGACAGCATAAGTCTCGCCTGACCCGATTCAAGCACTTCAGTAATATTTTGAGTTATTCCTGTAGGAATACCGCCGTATTTTCTTATACGTTTGAAAACCTTTTGAAAGAAGTCGGCAGAACGCACTGTTTCTTTGTCGTTGCCATCGTTGAACATTATTGAGAATTCATCGACCCATACCCAAGTCTGAACGCCCTTTGTTCTGTTGTCACGAACACGTTGCCATATATACTCAAGAATAACCTGCAAGCCTACAGGACGCAACTGCTCGCCCATATCGGATATATCAATTGATAACAATTTGTTATCCGTATGAATGTTTGTTTTGCCCGAAAACGTATTAAAACTGCCGTTAACATACAGCTCAATGTCAAGAGCTATCTGATCTGCTTCAGGTAGCTTTTTGTTTATAAGAGCATTATAAAAATCAACAAACGTAGGTATGAATTCCGGATTACCGTTATTAAGCACATAATCAGCGTAAACTTCTTTGACGCAACTGTCGATGATTGACTTATCTGCCGCAGACAGGGGAAAGCCTCGTGCTGTTTCTATGATTGACATAATCAGTTCAGATTTCATTGCAACAGCAGAAGTGCCGTTTTCGCTGATGTTTATATCAGTGTCGAATATGTTAATCTTCGTTTCGGAATCAGCTGATAATTTCAGCGTATCGCCGCCAAATCGCTTGATGAGAGGATAGTATTCTCCATCGGGATCTATAATTATCTTTTCCGATTTAGGGTAACGTATGATTGTATCTATAATTTCGGATTTGCAATACATCGATTTTCCCGAACCCGATGTACCGAGATAGAAACCGTTAGCGTTCATCTCTTCAGCTCGATCAAGTACAATAATAGCGTTGGTGTGCTTGTTCATACCGTAGCAAAGACCGGTGTCGGAAAAATAAGATCGTGCTGAAAACGGTATTAGAATACCGGCGGCATCGGACAGAACATAAGTATTTACATTGTTGCCATTGGCATTATCAAAATGGTTAATACCAAACGGAAGGACGGAATCAAGTGCTTTTTCCTGTTGTCTGACAAGGCAATCGATAACGACCTGATGCTTTTTTCCTTTTGAACGTATAGCTTCTGTCAGCTCTTCAAGCTCCTCTTTTGTAGAAGCGGATAATGATATAAAAACGCCGATTTTGAAAAGTTCACAATTTGTATCAGACAAGCGTTCTTGAAGATCTTCCAGTTCACGCTCACGCTCCGTCCAGTGATAAGGAACAAAATTCAGTCCTTTTTTGTGGTTTTTTTCAAGCCTTGCTTGTATTTTGCCTTGATGAGCATATATATTGTCTTTCACCCTGTCCTGTGCTTCGGACTTGTCAATATGTTTGATGTGCTTAGATACAACAATCTTGCAGTTGTTATCAAGAATATCACGAATAAACTCATCGTCTAAAGTTCTGTCATATCGAGCCATATACAATATTCGTGTATACGAATTACCGATTTCAACTTCCTTTGGGCGGAATGCAAACATTGACGGCGCTATATAATCCTTGATCGATCCGCCACGTGAATATATATCATTCGGCAAAAGAAATTCAGTATTGTCGAATGGGTGATAGTATTCATAAAGGACAGCAAACACATCTTCAGGCATAAGCTGATGCGTTTCACTGCCCATTGCCGCATAGAAATTTTGCAATTCCCGATAGTAACGAAACAGTATGTTTACATTATCTACGGTTTCGTTAGGCGTGTACGACATTGCAACAAGAGTTATTTTCTCACTTGTTGCGTCTTCGGACTTTGTGATATACGTTTCAAGATTTTTATTGTAATCATCCAGTAAATCACCGGAGATCTCTTCATTGTTGCTTATCAGTATATCCCTGAGCTTTGCGGTATTAACAGAAGAATTCATAATAAATTCCTGAAAGTTGATTTCGACCGGAAGTGCATTCAATAAACGCTGATAACGCTGATAGGTTTCTTCTTGCTCTTTGTCACGGAGCAAAGAATAATCTATATTTGAAAATGCGAATATCAATGTAAATGTGTTTGTTCCGGTAAGAAACAATCCGTTATCGTACACTTCATAAAACGGTATTGTATCCTGTGCCGATTTCGGCATAACAATACGTTTGTCATAGCCGAAAGGCACATTTTTCCTTGCAGAACCGCCATTAAAGAATTTATCTATTATCGACATTGTTGAATACCCCATTGCTATTGTATGGTCGCTTTTGTGTAGAATTAGAAGTGATGAACTTTAATACTGACATACCTTGAATTCGCACTACACCAAATCCGATGAACAGCACTAATTCAAGAAATACTATCCACATTACCGCATCTATACCGACTTTAAGTACCAGCCATAGTAACAGCAATGATCCTATAGTTACGATACAGCCGATTATTAAAGTCACGATTTGAATGATTGATAATCCCATTATCGTTCCGGATTCTTGCATTATTTTTTTGGTTACTTTGCACTTTATCATTTTTATGAACCTCCTGTAAGCTGACGTAATGCAAGCGGTGGCTTTAAGATTAAAAATCCCATAGCAAGCACTACTAAAACTTTCGGTCCGGCCGAAGACAGCCAAACCAAGACATCCATAGGCGAATCTACACCTACGTTGTTCATTGTGAGAACTTTGCACCAGTACGATCCGGCGAGATATATTATTCCCATATATACAAGCGAGAGCGCTGAGCTGAGCAAGCCATCAATAAAACGCTTAAAATATCCCTTTGTTGCATCACCTAACAGGCATGCAAAAAAAGCAGGCGATACACTGCAATATAGTGCCAACTCAAAAGTACGGAGCATTAGTTTTATCATTACGAGCCCGCATATAATTAATATTGCTAAGGCGACGATTATAATCGGAGCAAGCAATACAAAATCCAATAGCTGATTAAGCAGTTCTCCGATAATCCATAATCCCGTATCAGTGCTTTTAAGCGTATCAAATGACGGAAAAACTATAATTTCATCAGCACTTGTAAATACACTTGACGCAATATCTGTACAGGTATCGATTATGGCTATACAAATATCTGTTGATAAATCCACCCATAGCTTTGCTAACAAAAGTCCTACAAGAATTTTGATTACGCCCTTGTAATTTGTCAATTCAAATTGCGTAGCGGAATGTAATATATTGATTCCGAAAAGGATAACAAGCAGACCGTATCCGATAGTTTTGAAAAACGGTGCAAATAAATCAACGAAACCCTTAAGATCGAATCCCCAAGGACTGTTTATTCCGGCTTTTATAGCAGCACCAAGTGCATTGATAATTCCTTGTGTCCAATCAACAAGTCCTTTTACCCATGCAAATATACCTATTGTCGAAGCAGCCATATCTTCTTTGCCGAGTTCTTCAAGATCTTTTTTCATTTCTTCTTGGTTGTATGCAGGCTTTGTGGTGGTTTCCGTTGTTGTAGTTTCTGCTTTTGCAGAAGTTGCAAATTCAACTTGCTTTTCATTACCTAAGCTGTCAACCGGTCTAGGAGTAACAACTGCTGTTACTCCTCCGGTTGTTACAGCATCCGCACAGGCAGAAAATGATAAACCGAAAATCATTAGCAGACTGCATATAAGAAAGATGCTGATTTTTTTCATATCTACCTCTCTTAGAATAAAGCCTCAATCGCAAATGTTGCCGCAAAGAGCGCACCGCCGATTACCATTAGTGATATGCCACCGTTGCGTTCACGTACATCTTCATTACCAATGCCCTGCGCAATTTTTATCAGTCCGGGTATAGCGGTTAATCCAAGTACAACGATACGTACTACCCAAAAAACCAGTGTTACAAGCGTATCATATGTAGCAGTATCTACAGAAGATGGGGCATTTCCGATGCCGCCTTCGGCAAATGCTGAATACGCAAGTAATACGTTTGAAAGAAGGATTGTGGTTGTGATTGAAATTACCTTTGTTATTTTCCTGAATGCTTTTTTCATAAAAAATCTCCTTATCTGCGAATTATCGCATCTGATATTTTTTTAGCCGTATCTGATACGACTTTTGTTGTAACCACTACTGCACCGGCAACCGGTACAGCCGACGAAGCCGCTGTTGCGGTAGCAGTGGTGGCTGTAGTAGCTGCCTGAGTTGCGCCGGCTGTAGTAGCTTGTGTTGCGGCAGTGGCTGTAACCTGTGTAGCCTGTGCGGCAGCTTGTGAGGTTGTTTGAGCTGTCACACCACTCACATTTGATAATCTGCCGGCGGAAAGATTTTTAGGTGTTATCACTGACTCATCAATCATATCAACACCATCTGCCAAATCGCTGTATAGCTTTTTCTGACCGAGCTTTGTAAGCGATATGCTTGTATTTTCTGAATTGTATTGAATAAGTCCGTCTTTTTCCCATTTGGATATGTTCTCCATAACTTGCAGAGCCGCTTTCTTATCGGGTGAAAGTGTGACTTCTTCAAGATCAAGATTAGAAGCAAATCGGAAAAATTGAAGATCACGATCGGTGCCTTCAAGCGTAACGCCATATCTTACTGTATCGCTTTCTAATCCGTGCTGTATTTCCATTGCACGAATAGCAGAATGTGCCTTGTTAATGTTAGCCGCACTAATAAAGTTAGGATTACTGATATATTCTCTGCCGCTGTCTGTCAGAGTTATATTACCGCTATCAAGATTGACATTAATCAATCCCTGCTTTTCTGCCAGCTCGAGATTGGATATGACAGCTTCTTTAAGTTCTGCGTCAGGGATATTTTCGATAACCTCTTTTGGCAGGATTTCATTGCTGTTGAAATAGCTGAGATCTGTTATCTGTCCGGAAAAAGAGAAGGGCAGACCGTTATCTGTAATTGCTTGAGCCTCTGTACTTTTAGCACGCTTAAGCTGCTCAATAAAATCATATATCTGCTTTCCCGTGCGAGCCAGTCCGACAAACTTACTGCTCATTTTTTCGGTGTCGTGCATTATCTCATCTTCTAACATTGGTGCCATAGCTAATTACCTCCTATCCTATAAATTCATCGATAGTCGGAATTTCATAGTCGGCTATCAATTCTTCTTCGCCTATTTCAGCAAGCACGTTCTGATGTTCGCTAAGCTGAGCATCCCTTGCGGCTTCTTCAAACTGTCGCTGTAGTTCTGCTTGTTCGATATGTTCTTGTTCCGCCTGTTTCTGCTCGGACTGCTCACGCATTGCTTTTTCTTCTGACACTGACTGTTCCATAAGCTGTGCCATTTTTGTTTTCACCTCCTTGAGTTTCTGTATTTGCTCATTATCAGAATACATCTCATTTATATCGGTATTGTTTGGCATTCCGCTTGGAAACGAACTGCCGACTTTATCGATAAGCGGATGTGATAATGTATCGAATTTGTACAACCAAAAAGGCGGATACTCATCGAGAAACTCGATCATATATCCGCCGTATTTCTTTTTGATTTTCGGTGACGCCTTAAACGCTCTTCGCAGTTCAGATGTAGTCAGTAGGTCACGACCTTGATAGCTTTCGTTATCTGAACTGCTGCCGCCGCTTGTTGTTCCTTGGCTGTGTCCCCTTGTGTCTATGCGCACAGTAGTCTTGTCGAGCATTTCTACTATGTACTTACGGGTATCCAAATCAGGTGCGCCGAGATAAGTAAACAGTGAGCAGTAACCTATAATACTTTCCCAGTTATCCTTATACAAAGCCTTTAGCTGAGGAAGCGACTGCAAGACAATACAAGCCCTGATGTTGTTTGATCGTATAACGGCAGTGATTTTATCGAAATTCGGTATCCGTCCTATATTTGCAAACTCGTCAAGTTCGACTGACACGAGCAATGGCAATCTGCCGTTATGCTTGAAATTAGCACAATACATCAGTCGAGAGAAAAGCTGTGAATAGAACATATTGCAAATAGCCTTGTACGTTGTATCAGCAGGAGGAACTATCAGAAATATAGCCGTCTTTTCAACGCCGATGTTATCAAAGTCCATTTCATCAATTACAGTCAGGTCGTTGACATCTTCTACTGCCCATAAGTCAAGACGAGTAGATAACGTTTTAGCTATGCCGCCCATCGTTTCTTCGGGAGTGCCTTTAATACCGTTCCAATTGATCGTAGCAGCATCGTAAGGGTGCTCGATAGCGTGTTTGTTTAGACAACGTGCAAGCTCACATAGTTCATCTATTTTCCCGTTTTTGTATGTGATACTGTTAAGCAGGCGGACTACACGACCAAAGCACTTAATTTCACCTTTGGCTTTCCAAAGATAAACCATAATTGCGGCAAGTAATGATTTTGCCGAACCTGACCAAAAGTCTTCTTTATCGTCATCACCGGCTGAAGCGTTGATGAACGTGTTTGCCAATACTACTATGTCCTGTTCCTCGTTGATATAAACAAACGGATTATATGCGTTGGTTTTCTTTATGTTGATCAAGTTAAACACTCGCACTTTATATCCGTTTTCCATAAGCAATTTTGCTGTATCACGATACAATTCGCCTTTCGGATCTGTCACTACATAACTACCGAACATCTGCATGATGTCAGGCTTGATCTTGCGGAATGATTTACCTGCTCCCGGACCGCCTATAACTATTTCATTGAGATTATGCGGTTCATAATAGCAATTTTTAGGATTGTTGACCGTTACATAGAACCCGTTCCCGATAGGGATACCTGTCGTGTCACTGTTTTCCTTTTCGTCACGCTTAGTTGCCCAATCGGCACTTCCGGCTTCCACGCCTTTGTAATCGTCATAATTCTTTCCTAATAAAGAAAGCAACAACAGGGACAAAAGAACGATATAAACATACCACAGAGAGCCGTGAATTTGTAATATTGCCCCTAAGTCAAAAGGTGCAGAAAATGTTGGATTAGTCCAGTAAGGCATTGATTTTATCAGCACCGACAAGCTTAGCTGCTCTGACGGTATGCTGTTATCATAAGCGTAGCACTGTAGGCAGTAAATAAAATAGGTTATAATCAAAAATGTGATTATACCGATTATGCCGATAAGAATAATTGCAGTTTTTAAGACAGATTTACTGTTCTTATGCCGCAATTTGTTTTTATTTGCCATTTCACACCTCCATAAGCCACCACAAAGGCGGCAGAGCTTTTCTGCCGCCCGGTGACAATAAAATAATTAA